>Ga0155342_1120_pt5 | contig 15178 bp, 17 predicted proteins | sample RifCSPhighO2_02_FD_106310 | JGI IMG/M metagenome (GOLD analysis project Ga0155342, IMG submission 106310) | Planctomycetes bacterium RIFCSPHIGHO2_02_FULL_40_12 | reverse complement strand
CAGGTATACCTGCTCTTTGCCGTCTACACGCGCAATATTGGTTTGAATCACACTGGCGTCTGAAGCGTATCCTACATCACTGATATAAACGGGATTGCCGTTTTTATAGGCAATTACAATATCGTTGAAGTCCTTGACTTCGATAATCATCCCTTTGGCGTCAATGCCGTAGTTAATCATGCCGATTTCAGCAATACCGGAAGGGATCATCGTGGTGTTCTTCTGTATGGCGTCATTCACCTGTGTTTGGGAAATTCCGAGCGCCTCAAGTCTAAATGGGTCAACATAAATATGTACCCTTCTCAATGAGCCTCCGTAAGCTGCCGGAGCCACAATGCCCGGCACGCCGCTCAGCATTTGGCGGAGGTTGTAATAGGCGACATCGTATAACTCCTTTCCGCTTTTTACCTTGCTGCTTACCGTCAACAACATCAGTGGTTTGCTGGCAGTCGGGTCGAATGGCTGCACCATCGGAGGCAATGTGCCAGGAGGCTGGTAGTACATATCGCTCATGGCATAAGAGGATGAATTGGCCATCGCTTCAGCGGGGTCAATATCTTCTCCATAGAAGTTGGTGACGATACTTACTCCCATAACGCTTTTTGAAATCTGTTTTTCTATGCCTGGTGATTGCCCCGTCCATCTCTCCATTCGGCTGGTAATGTCCTTTTCCACCACTTCGGCAGGCATTCCAGGATAGAGTGTGAGTATCTGCATCGCTGATTTTTTAAACTGTGGCAAAATATCTACCGGCATCCGTGGGATCATCACCCCGGCCAGCACCGATACTATAATAGCGAGTACCAATACGAGGTATGGATTCTTAAATGATAATTTGATAAGTCCCATTCTTATATTTTTGCAAAATTTTCAGCAACCCACCTCAGCAATTCCACATCATGATCAGCAACAACACAAACAAAGGTATCCTGCTTTGTTGGAACTGCCACAAAAGTAATTCCATCTTCATTCTTAAAAAGTATCCTGTCTCCTGCAATATACCGCTTCATATCAGAGAAGTTCTCAAGGTCTTTTGCATTTAAGATAAATACAGAAACAGGCGCATTACAACAGTGGTACATAACATATGCAACCGAAACCCCGTTAAGATGGCACACCTTTCCACCAAATAGTTTGATATGATGCGACTTAATATCCGGAATCTCAGAAACGGTTACGGGAAATGTAAACTTACCTGACAAGTATCCGGACACCTCACCAGGAGACATAGATTCCAGAGACGGTACTGTCTTATCTGTCATATACTCAATGTGACATTTTTGTGCCGCCGCTGTTAATGCATTAGGGTCTTGTCTGCTGTACACAATCATAATAATTATTATGCCAACCATGGCTGCAGCGACAGGAACAAGATACCTCCATAAGGACTGGAAACCCAAAAGCGTGCCTTCTTCCAATTCAACCTGATGGCTGAACCTGGAAATGGAACCTTCCCATGTCTTTTCAGCCTTAGGATCTTTATCTTCCTTTAAGATTGATACTAATGATTTCTCCAACATTTCTTCCTGCGCAAACCTCGTGTTACATTCTTCACAAGATGAAAGGTGCTCTGATATCTCAAGGTTGGTTTTTGAGTCCAGTTCCGAATCAAGGAACAAATTTATATATTGTCTGGCTTCTTTGCAATTCATTGTTAAATTTCCTCGTTGCGAAATAAACCTGATTCTCTGGCGTAATCACAGAGTGTTTCACGTAATTTTGCCCTTGCCCTGTAGAGATGGCTCATTACCGTACCTACAGGTATCTCAAGGATATTTGCTATCTCTTTATAAGAGTGATCTGTTATAGCTTTAAGCAGAAATACCGTTCGCTCCGCCGTGTTTAATCTGAGTAAAGAACCCTTTACGTTTTTATCCATTCTTTCCAGCAGTTTAAGCGGATCCTTCAGGATTTCATGGTAGACATTTTCTCTTTCCAGCACTTCAAACATATCAGGATTGTCATGCTCATCATGGTAGGCTTTGCCGGTATCCAATACCCCTTCATGAAACGTTTCAAAGATACTCTGCCTTGTGTACTTTTTATTGAAATTAAATACTGTGTTTATCAAAAACTTAATCATCCACGCCTTAAAGTTGGAACCCTCTTCAAATTTATCAAACGACCTGTATGCATTCATAATCGCCGTTTGCAGCACATCCTCAATATCATTTCTGTTCCATATCAAACTCTTACAAACCCTGTATAGAATATCTCTATGTGGTGTTAAGAGTTCAATAAACAACTCCTTCTTTTTGTTTGATTTGGTCATAATGTATTTGTAAACTCAATCATCCCGTTTAGCAAAAGAAACTTATAGATTATATTTCACGAATGCCGGTTTTTATTGCAAAAAATATATCATATACCAAAAAATATTAAAACTTAGAAAGCACCAAATCGTTCTATGGGAATCCCTCCCCCCTTTTTAATAAAGGAGGATTAAGGGAGGCGATGTCATGTAAAATATGTAGGATGGGTTACCCGTCCGACCGAGTCATCCGGGCGGGAACGAAGCAAACCCATCTCCCAATCAATACCCATCAATGGGTTGTTCGATTAAGTGGAAAGAGTGATTGATTTAGAGAGAGTGTGTTCAGTTATACTACTGGATGGTAACAATGAAGTTATAAAGAAGGGAAAACGTTATGGATAATAAGAAACCGGAGCAGATAACAATAGCAGAAGAGCTTCATGTTTGTCCTGAATGCGGGTACGAGGATGGTTTTCATACTTCATTTGTGAGGCAGACAAAAGAAAAGTGTAAAATCATCCTGATATGTCCAAGCTGCCATGCCCGTTTTGATCCGAATTGGATGATTAGTATATAAGGCTAATAGTTGAATAGTGCATTCCAGGATGGAACATTATCAAGATTAAAAACCTGACACTGTCTTGCTGCTGACTTGTTAGATGTTTGTTATTTCAAAAGGATCAAGATGGTCTTAGCCTAACATAAACTCATCTGAATTTATTACGTCCTGATAACGAGTTCTTCCATCATTCCCATTTATTCCTAAACCTGGAATATCTATTTTATATTCTTTTTTGTTCATTACAGTTGATAACACCGAAACATTTAATGCGTTTCCAATATTTTTTAATTTATCTCGTAATTCACTAACTGTATCTATCCCTATTATACTGCACCCCATTAAGTAAGCGTGTGTTGTTTTGGATTTTTTTGGAGTGCAGTGACACGGTCTCTACACACGCATCGACACGGTCGATGTACTCCATATTTACATCAATATAGGAGTATTGTAACAATTTGGGATGCTCCCTGTGAGTGGGTACAAGGCCATTTTAAGAAAGTCTTTTAATAATTCTCTTAGCCAAACCTTCTTCTATTTCATTATGCCTTGGAACAGGTTGATATTTTTCATTTTGAGGGTTTTTATACCAATCGTGATTGCCTCCATGACGGACAAATATGCAACCGATTGATTTGATTCTCTTTATTAGATCTTTTCTCTTCAAACAGCTAATTCCAATACTTTTGATGGCTTTACATTAGCGATTAAGCCTTCTTTAATATCATTGTAAATCTCTAATAAATTTTTCTTTAACTCTTCTAATGTTTTACCCTGGCTCTCGTAATCGGGATACTCCTGTATATGCCCAACATACCATCCTCCTTCTTCTCTGTAAACAATGTATGTTTTCATAGTTATACCTCTAATAAATTGTAAAATTAAATCTTATTATTTCTCTGACGTTATAATTTAATATTGATTATTTTGCTACTTATTGTTGCACCTCCACATTCTGTTATTTATATTATCTTCAAGCTCTTCAAGTGTTTCCCCTTGACTAAAAATACCGGGGATTTCCTTTAATCTCCCAACATACCAATTATCGTTTGTCTAATATTCCAGTGAAAAATTTTTCAACATAATTTACCCTCCCACCTATCTGACTGCTTTTACTCGTGCGAATTAATCTATTGTATTTACGCAGTATCATAAATTAGTAGAGAATTTAAGTCAATTTGTTTTTTAATAGAGGGGACTCCGGTCTGTTCCTGTTTTTGGCTTTGCAGAAAAAGTATGATATAATTCACGGTTGACATAAGCATAATAATGGTTGTTAATAATATAAATATCAGTGAGACTATAAGAAAGGAAAATGTCATGGATAGAAAGAAACCGGAGCAGATAACAATAGCAGAAGAGCTTCATGTTTGTCCTGAATGCGGGTACGAGGATGGTTTTCATACTTCATTTGTGAGGCAGACAAAAGAAAAGTGTAAAATCATCCTGATATGTCCAAGCTGCCATGCCCGTTTTGATCCGAATTGGATGATTAGTATATAAGGCTAATAGTTGAATAGTGCATTCCAGGATTGAACAATATCAAGATTAAAGACCTGATCCTGTTTTACTTTTAAACATGACCAGCCTCTCTTTCGAGAGGATTTCAATTCTGGAATCCTCTCGAAAGAGAGGTCTGTCGTCAGGCCCGTCCGAACGCCCGACTGTATCTATTCTGGCAGGCGAAAATCGTTCAATATAGAGATAAGTGTTACTCAACAAACTTCAGCGCAGCCGAATTAATGCAGTATCGAATTCCGGTAGGTTGCGGGCCATCGTTGAATACATGGCCAAGATGTGCATTGCATACATTACAAACTGCTTCAGTCCTTATCATGCCATGGCTTTTATCTGTAACCGTTTTAATACTTTGTTCTGAAACGGCTTCCCAAAAGCTTGGCCAGCCTGTTCCTGACTCAAACTTTGTTTCAGAATTGAACAATTTGCTACCACAACATACACACTGATATACACCTTTTCCTTTAAAATTATAATATTCGTTGTTGAAAGGAGGTTCTGTTCCCTTTGCCCGCGTTACCCGGTATTGCTCCGGCGTAAGCAGTTGCATCCATTCTTCGTCGGTTTTGTCTACTTTTTCAGTCATGGTTGGATCTTTCTTTTTATGTAGTTTGGAATTCTCCTTCGGTAATATATTTCTTTGATCTTCATCTGCTTTGGTTTTATTACAGGTAAGTAAAAGACATAATAATAGAAAGATGGCTAAAAGCAATGGGGTATTCTTGTTATGTATCATAATGTGTGCTTCCAATATACTATGAATATGCAAAGCTGACAGAATGGAATGGTGGGTTCGCTGTCGCTCCCGCCCGGATAATCCTGTCGGACGGGTACCCCATCCTACTTCAATAAAACTGCGAAGTTATGTTACTAAAACGCCTCTCCCCCAAAGGCTTCTTCAAACCGTTTGTTAAAAGATTCAGGCGTAAAGTTGAAGTTCTGCGGGCCATAAACCTCCACACAATATGCAGCAGTGACCGCCCCTATTTTTGCGGCATGAATAATGTCATTATCTGATAGAAAGAACCCCTTCATTAATCCCGCCCTGTAAGCATCGCCGGCCCCTGTAGGATCTTTTACGGAAGCAACCCTGGCAACAGGAATATCAATGCTCTTGGTTTTGCCATGTTCTTTAAGTATCACTACTGAACCGTATTCCCCTTTCGTTTGAACCACTATCTCCGTCTTCTCCAGAATATCGTCAATCGTCATGGAGGTTTTCTCCTGGGTCAACTGCAGCTCATAATCATTGCAGATAAATATTTTTGATCCGTCTATCATTTCTATTAGACGTTCTTTTGACCAGGCGGGCAGGGACTGCCCCGGGTCAAAAATATAATCTATATTTTTCTGTTTATATATACTTGAAAAATTAAACATATCATCCAGATTACCCGGTGAGACTATGGCAACAGTGTCATCGTGCGCAACGGATTCAAAATCATAACCGGAACTGAATTTCATGGCGCCCGGATTAAATGCCGTTATCTGATTGTCTGACTGATCGGTGGTTATATATGCGCCCGCTGTGAGTTCTTCATCAATGATTTTAATATTTTCTGTGGGAATCTTATTATTTTTAAACCAATCTCTGTAAGAGTCAAAATCACGCCCTGCTGTGGCTATTATGGTTGGACTTTCACCAAGCAGGGAAAGGGCGTATGCAATATTACCGGCAGTGCCGCCGAAATTTTCCTTTAATTCATTTATCATAAAACATACATTAAGGACGTGCACCTTATCCGGAAGTATGTGGTCGGAAAATTTTCCAGGAAAGTCCATAATCCTGTCATAAGCAAGTGATCCCGAAACAAGAATATTCATTTTACCTCCTCTAAAACCAATCAATTTTTACAAAGAATAATAAGGTATTAAGTTGCAATTTACCGCTGTAGTAGCGAAAACCTTTCTACCCGTACATAGGTTCCAATCGCCTATTGCATCTTCCTTAACAACTCCACGCCGACTACTCTTTCCAGTTCGGCGATGTTTATGCCGAAGTCGGCTACGGCTCTATAAAATGCAAGGTTAAAATCAAGCAGCGCTCTCTGGCTGTCAATAAGATTCAGAAAATCAACCTGGCCTGCACCTCTCCTACACGGGTTTGTGAATAAGGGAATTCCAAATTAGAATCGTCTAAAGCACAAACCTGTTGCACCCTTTTCTTTGATGCGTCCCAACTTAATCCTGCCGCCTGAAGTCCGGGGTTCATCCTTAACGCTTCGTCTATAACCCATTTTATTTTCAAAACGGCAGCCTTATCCTCTGCTAGTGTAATTCCAGTAAATATCGCAATAAGAAATAATACAGCTACCAATAACCTGGAGGGAAAAAGGAATCCGTTTTTAATATACTTTAAATTCATTGTTTATCCCTTATTTTAACAAATGTACTAAACCCGAAAACCGAAGTACGAAATATGAAACAAATTCGTTTCGTGCTTTGATATTCGACATTCTGATTTCTCATACTTTACTATGGGTAGCGGCTACAGCTTGAATCTTCTCAATCTCAGGGAGTTCGTAACCACAGACACCGAGCTGAATGCCATTGCGCCTGCCGCAATCATGGGATTAAGGAAGCCTAGAGCGGCGATAGGTATTGCAAGGACGTTATAACCAAAGGCCCAGAAAAGGTTCTGTTTGATTATGCTCATCGTCTGTCTGCTCAGTCTCAGCGCTTCACATGCCCTTGAAATATCACCCTTTACGAGCGTAATATTTGCAGCCTCCATTGCTATCTCGGTAGCTGTTCCAATGGCGAAGCTGACGTCTGCAGTGGCAAGGGCAGGCGCATCATTTATCCCGTCTCCGATCATCCCAACAATCTTACCGCTTTGCTGAATCTTCTTTATCTCACTGCATTTATCTGCAGGTTTGAGATTTGACTTCACAATCATTATGTTCATTTCTTTACCAACCGTTTCAGCAACTACCTCATTATCACCGGTGAGCATAACGACCTCAACACCCATATCTCTGATTTTTTGTATGGCATCTTTTGATGTTTCTCTCACCACGTCTCCTATGCCGATGACGGCTTCTACCTCATTGTCAACGGCCAGAAAGGCAACGGTCTTACCTTCACCTTTGATTTCCGCAGCCTTCTGTTTTAATTCTGATACGTCGATATCATTCTCTGCCATTAGCCTGTCACTGCCGATTAAAATAGTAGCTCCATTATAAACTGCCAGCACACCCATTCCCGTAATAGTTTTGAACTCTTTTACCTCACTTAAGTTCACACCCTGATCCCTGGCATGTTGCACTATCGCCCTGCCTATGGGGTGTTCTGAGTGCTGTTCGCAGCTTCCCATTATGTGCAGGATGTTTTCTAAATCTTCTTCTTCAGGCAGTTTTTTTTCCTTAGTCTTTTTGAATAAGTCAGTAACTGCAGGTCTCCCCTCTGTTATTGTGCCTGTTTTATCCAATACAAGTGTATCAATCTTATATGCAAGTTCCAGGCTTGCGGCATCCTTGATCAGTATTCCCGCTTCTGCTGCCCTGCCGGTGCCCACCATAACGGCCGTAGGTGTGGCAAGTCCCAATGCACATGGACACGCAATCACCAGCACTGCAACCGCAGGAATAAGGGCCTCGTTAAATGGATAGCCTGCCAGCACCCATGCACACAGGGTTAGCAGGGCTACGGCAATAACTATCTGTACAAATACCCCGGAAACCTTATCCGCTAACCGTTGAACAGGAGCCTTTGACCCCTGGGCATCCTCAACAAGCTTTGTTATGCGAGCCAGCACAGTATTTTCCCCGATATTTTCTGCCTTCATGTATATAAGGCCAGTTGTATTTACAGTGCCGCCGAAAACCTCATCTCCTTTCACCTTATTAACAGGCATACTCTCTCCGGTTAACATTGATTCATCGATGGAAGTTTCCCCCTCTGTTATTACGCCGTCAACCGGTATCTTCTCACCGGGCCTTATAACGAGCCATTCGCCTGACTGCACTTCAATTACAGGGACTTCTTTTGTTGTGCCGTCCCTTACAACCCTGGCCATCTTCGGCTGTAAATTCATCAGTTTCCTGATCGCCTCACCGGCCTTACCCTTTGCCTTTGTCTCGAAAAATCTGCCAAGCAGAATCAGCGTAATTATTATTGAGGCAGATTCAAAGTAAAGGCCGCTTCCTCCTTCCACCAGGATTATTACGCTGTACACATAAGCAGCGCCTGTTCCCAACGCAATCAGGGTATCCATCCCTAATGACCGGCGCCCGACCTGTTTAAACGCATTTTTAAAGAAACCAATACCCGGCCAGAAGATTACGGCAGTTGTTAAAATGAGTTGTGAAAGGTCGGAGAACCTGAAATGAATCATGAACATGCTTATTGTGAATACAGGTATGCTTAATATTGCAGAAATTAAAAACTTTTTCCACTCTGATTGTGCAATTTCTACTTCGGATACAGCAGGGGTTTCTTCCTTGACAACGCCATAACCCAGACCTTCGATAATTTTATAGATTTCTTCAGCAGAAGCGCTGCCAGTAACTGTGGCCTTCTTTGTTGCAAAATTAACTATTGATTCACTGATGCCATTGGCGTTGTCTAAAGCAGTCTCTACTCTTTTTGCGCACGAGGCGCAGGACATTCCCGTTATTTCAACTGTGACATTTCTTGCATCTTTCAAGTTAAATCCTTTATAATTTTTCTAAATCCTCACTCAGTCTCTCCGCGGATTTCAACCATATATTCGTCCAAACTCTTTTTGTTTTTGAGCCTTCCTTTCCATATACGTTTCAGGTTTTCAACAGGATTAGCCTTTAAAACAAAATCGCCCCCTTTAGAAACAATATTAACCTCATTTCCCGGGATTATACCAGGGGTTTTCTTATGTTTATGGGAATCGTAATCTGATATTTTCTGGTTACTTTCGACATTTGGGACTCCTTTTTGGTATACCAAATATTAGAAAATAGTATACCATGTTAATGGTTCCATTCAAGCTTAAAGATTAGTGGTCTAAGTCAATCTCGATTGGATGGAATCCAGAATTGGTTTGATCTGCTGTGCCAGTGCGTTAAGGCCGTGGTCGGTGGCAATCTGGTATGCCTTCTCCGCAAGGGGGAACGCCTCAAGAGGCCGCGTTCCAGCTTCTCAGAGAGCAGATTTGCCTACCGATGATTGGAATGGTTATAGTAGTTGTTTTCTTCTGGTTATAAGCATACGGTTATTCGCAAGACGGCTGATGTTGGCGAGAATTTGTTGCCTTTGACTAACCGAGTCGTTTCCTTGCTGAAACGTTGGTTGCAAGGACCTCATCAAGGTTCGCCAAGATATTCTCACTTGGACTATTGTTCTACCGTCTTATCCAACAAGCGGTAAATATCGCTCCAGTTACGGCTCATTATATTCGTGGCGGTAAATGTTAAATCATATATACAAGATTTAGTAGCAGTGGTAGTCAAGGGAATAACCCAATTATAGTATTTGAATCCGTTTTCCCAATGAAGCATAAGCAGCCAGAATGCCTTTCCATTTTACATACCTAAAAGCCCTTTTTGGGCATTTAGAATTTCCCATCCACGAAAGTTCAATTCAAATTGTTTCTTTTCTACATGACATTCCAGGCATTTCTTGTTGCCGGTTTCTGCCCATTTCTGTAGTAACATAGCGGTCTTTGCCGTCTTCCCCTCATGAGTAAGAACATCTTTTCCCGAATGGCAATAATTACATTCTATATCCATCATTTCTGACAGTTTAAACATTTTGGCAGCTACTTCTAATTTGTCTGTAAATTGCTTCTTCCCTGCATGACAATAGTTACACTTTACTCCAATTGCCATTGCGGCTCTTGTCATAAATTTTGCCTTATTTCCTTTTTCAGTAAAATCAGTTACTTCGTCGTTATGGCAGAAAGAACATTCTTCTCCCAATGCCGGCGCCACATCTTTACTGCATTGCCGTCCTTTTTCTTCTTTACTTCCTTCAAGGTAAGTTTCCGGTAATGCGTCAGGTTCCGGAATATCCAATTGTCCTGCGCTTAATAACCCGCATGTGAACGCTATTAGAAAAGCGATGCTGAAGATATTAATGTTTTTCATGTTCTTTTTCATTTAGTACCGTTCCTCATATTTAAATTACTAAAGCTCTTTTAATCCTCCAGAGGGATACTGTATGAAATTGCACCCAGTAAATCTCCAAACTTTCTGTCTGGATGGCAGCTTATACATCCTTGCATAACGGCATGTACGCTTGTAGCCGCCCTCAGATGGTCTTTGCCCTCAATCTTTTCAATCTTTTCAAAATATGTACTACCGGAAAGCATTGCCTTAATAGCCTCTCTCTCAAATTTATCCCTGGGATTATTGTCCGGATTGAAAGGCGTGCCGGTTGCGTCCAATAATCTTGCCTTGTGCCAACCCTTCTTATTCATCGCTTCAAACACCCTTTTGGATAAAGTAGCCGCAGGCAGTATAGAGGGATCATCTACATATTCTGCAGTGATAAGGACGATGAAGGTCTTATACAAATCATCCAGCATCCGGACTGTCTCTCTCGCCCTATCCAGTGTTTCATACAGTATTGATTTGTATAAATCGTCAAGCGCCTGCAACGGTTTTTGAGGCTGTTCTTTGAAATCATAATATGAAGGATCTGACGCTGTTGCCGTTATTGTTAAACTTGTGAGAGAAAATATTACTATAGAAATTAAAAATAACTTTATAATTTTCATTGCCATATATATTCTCCTGATTTTTTAACGAAACAGAAAAACTCATTTTTAAAATACGAATTTAACATTTTCTGAGGTACCTTTTCAAGCCTGTCAGAATGAGAATTCAGATATTTAAGAGATGCTATTATAGTACATATCACCATAATGTAAAGGAGTGGTTATTATAAAATTATTAACATCAATTTGAACCTGTTATGTTTAGTAATGAAGAAAATAAAAAATGATTAATAATTCAGTCAGATTTGATATAATCTTAAAAATGGAAGAATTTACTTTTCTCGATGATATAGCAACGGCGGACGTAGCAATAGAATCTCGTGGGGATACCCTTGAGGAATTATTCTCTGCGTCTGCAAGGGCAACTTTCGACGTTATGGTTAATGCCGGTGACGTACAGCCTGAAGTAAAGAAGACTTTGCGCCTGGAGAATTCTGAGATAGACGGGTTGCTGTTTGACTGGCTTGCAGAAATAATATACCTGAAAGATTCAGAGGCTATGGTTTTCTGTAAATTTGATATAAAGATAAAAAAAGATGTAAATTATCATCTCGATGCCGAAATCTTTGGTGAAGAGATTGATCAATCCAGACATGAACTCCGGTGCGATGTAAAGGCAATAACCTTTCACCTGTTCGAAGTGTATGAAAAGGACGGAAAATGGATATCCAGGTTTATTTTGGATATATGAGAGAAAAGATTGAAGGATTGTAGATTGAAGAATTCCTAAATTAACTAATAACGCATAATGAATGACGATAATAATTTTAAAATATAATATTCGAAAGGCAATAAAATGAACAGCGATATGAAGATCAATAAGATATCTGATTGGGTGTGGGAGATCCCGAAGACTGAGAAGGAAGGTATGCTGGTCCCTGCAAGGATATTTGCAAGTGATACGCTTCTTGAAAGTATGGATAAAGGTGTTTTTGAACAAATCACAAATGTTGCCTGCCTGCCCGGTATTCAGAAATACGCACTCTGTATGCCTGACGGACACTGGGGATACGGATTCCCGATAGGTGGTGTAGCCGCCTTTGATACCGAGGAGGGTATCATCTCTCCCGGAGGAATCGGGTTTGACATAAATTGCGGAATGAGATTGATTACCACAAATTTAAAAGTAGATGAAGTAAGACCGCTACTTCAATCACTCATTAACGAGTTGTACAGGGCTGTTCCGGCAGGAGTGGGCGCCAAAGGGGACATTAAGGTCTCGGTATCACAGCTAAAGGACATAATGAAGAGAGGGGCTGAATGGTGTATTGAAAATGGTTACGGCTGGCCTCATGACCAACAAAGGATAGAGGAAAACGGACACATACCAGGTGCAGACCCGTCGAAGGTGAGTGAAAAGGCCATTTCGAGAGGAATAAATCAACTGGGCACTCTCGGCTCAGGGAATCATTATCTGGAAATTCAGTTGGTGACAATAGAAAATATATTCGATGAGAAGATTGCAAAGGTTATGGGCATCAGGGAAAAAGATCAGATAGTCATTATGGTGCATTGCGGTTCAAGGGGATTTGGTCATCAGATCGCTACAGATTATCTCAGGGTGTTTGACAAGGCAATGAAGAAATATGGCATGACCGTCAGGGACAGGGAACTTGCCTGTGCGCCTTTTAAATCACCGGAAGGTTCAGATTATTACAAGGCCATGCTTTGTGCCGCCAACAGTGCCTTTGCGAACAGACAGATAATTACCCACAGGATCAGGGAGAGTTTCTCAAAGGTATTTGATGCCGATGCACGGAAACTGGGGATAGAGATAGTGTACGATGTCGCCCACAACATAGCAAGGGTGGAAAGATATAAAATAGACGGCAGAGAGAAAGAAGTCTTGGTTCATAGAAAAGGTTCGACAAGGTCTTTTGGCCCGGGCAGGAGGGAGCTTCCGGAAATCTACAGGGACGTCGGACAGCCCGTTATTGTTGGCGGTTCGATGCAGACTGGTTCCTATCTGCTGGTGGGTACCCAAAAGGCAATGGAGGAAACGTTCGGCTCTACAATGCATGGCGCCGGCAGGACGATGTCAAGAAGTGCCGCCAAAAAGAAGGTAAGAGGCGATCAGCTCATAAGGACTATGGCAAAAGACGGCATACTCGTCAAAGCAGCCTCATTGTCCGGCCTGGCAGAGGAAGCGGGCATAGCATATAAGGACATATCAGAAGTTGTTGAAACCATGGACGTATTAGGCATATCAAAAAAGGTTGTACAACTGAAGCCTATTGGTAACATAAAGGGGTGATGAGGCTAGAGGTGAGAATTGAGGGATTAAGGGATTGAAGGATTTTCGATTGAAGATTTAACAAAAAGATAGATGTCGGATGCTGAAAGTCCGATGCTGCCTGCCAGTTCGTCAGGCGGGCGTCGTTCGGATGGGCCGAAGGGGCTGATTTATAATATGATTGAAATAGATGGTTCATATGGCGAGGGGGGCGGCCAGATATTAAGGACTGCTCTGACTCTATCTGCAATAAAAAATAAACCCTTCGAAATGTTTAACATCAGGGCGGGCAGAAAGAAACCTGGTCTTGCCGCTCAGCATCTGCAATGTGTCAAGGCAATGGCTCAGATATGCGGCGCGGAGGTGAGCGGTGCCAGAGTTGGTTCTTTAACCCTTAGATTTCACCCCGGAGAGATTGAGTATGGAGACTACTGTCTCGAAATAGGTACTGCCGGTTCGATTTCTCTGGTACTGCAGACAATCTTTTTACCTCTGTCTCTTGCGAATGGGCCTTCTTCCATAACAATCAGGGGCGGCACACACGTCCCGTTCAGTCCATGTTTCCATTACCTCAAAGAACAGTGGCTTTACTATCTGAAAAAGATAGGTTTTGATGCAAAGATTGAAATGGTTCGCGCAGGTTTTTATCCAAAAGGCGGTGGAGAGATAAATGTATCCATAAAACACGTTGAAAATATTAATCCCCTGACATTAATGGAAAGAGGAAGATTGTTAAAGTTAAGGGGTGTCTCTGCCGTAGGCAACCTTGATTTAAGTATTGCGGAGAGACAGAAAAAACAGGTTCTCAAGCGTTTATCCGAAATAAACATCATACCTGAAATAGACGTTGTCGCCATGCCCGCCTTTGCCAGAGGTACTCTGTTATTGCTTGTGTGTGAATTCGAAAATTCTCAATCCTGTTACTTCAGCCTTGGAGCGATTGGTAAGCGGGCGGAAAAAGTGGCCAATGAGGCATGTGAAGGATTAGAACATTTTCTGGAAACGAAAGGTGTGGTGGACGAACATTTAGCAGACCAGGTCATCCTCCCGCTCTCACTGGCAAGAAAAACATCCCGATTTCTCACTCCGGAGATTACGCAACACCTCTTGACAAACGCGGAGATCATAAGATTGTTTTCCAATACAAAGATAGATATCAATGGCAATATTGGTGGAGAGGGTGAGGTTGTAATGGGAGAAAACACATTGTTGTCCCTTATGAACGAATCTCCAGAAAGGGAGAAGGCTGCCCCCTGTCATCCTAAAAGCTAATTCACTCGCGAATATCGTTATAAGGTGGTAGGGCGCCGACTCTTTGAGCGTTGAGAGATTGATTTACCCAAAAATCCCGCTCGTCCGGTTTTATCCCCAAATGTTTATCTCTTGCCCTCCAGCTAAGAATAGGGCTTTGAAGTCCAATCAGCCCAATAGGTGCATTATGGTATTTATCCCAAATTATGAAGCGCATCTGCCGTCCGTAGGCACGTTCGTATGGAAGGCTCCACCAGACGATATTCCACCAGCGGAAAAAGTTTTCTTCCTGACTTCCACCTTCAATCTCTATGATTTCCGGGTCAATTTTAGCGACGTCCAGGTCCTTACCATCAATAAGATGCTTCTGAATCAGGTGAATTTTATCCAAAAGAAATTGCTCGTTTGCGTTAACCCTTTCTGCTTTAGCGAACTCGTGCACTTTACGTTTTTCTTCTCGTCCATCGTTTTTGAGCATGAAAACGCCGTCCGGCTTTAATGTATATCCATGCCTTTGCAGGATATTACTGATTTCTATCTTTAAATTTGCAGCAGAAACTGTTTGCATAAAATTATTGCTTAGGTTTTCTATATGACTATTCAACCAAGGTCATTGTGTAGGGTATATCTTCTGTTTTTCTAACCTAAGTTACGCAACCTAAAGGTTGC
>Ga0155342_1107_pt6 | contig 15207 bp, 17 predicted proteins | sample RifCSPhighO2_02_FD_106310 | JGI IMG/M metagenome (GOLD analysis project Ga0155342, IMG submission 106310) | Planctomycetes bacterium RIFCSPHIGHO2_02_FULL_40_12 | reverse complement strand
CGAATAGGTTCTAGCCAAAACTTACACTCACTGCCTGATGTTGCTACATGAATATGAGGTGGTTCTTTGACTTGCTAGCTGATTTCGCTCTTTCTTTTAATCCAGTATTCAGGCTTACGATGACTATGTGCAATTGCAAGAATCCATAATGTATCTTCACGAATAATGTAGGCAATATAGTATGTAAATACTTTGAGATTAACACGACGGTAACCGCCTCTACGAACTTGTGGAACAGTGGAATTGTCTAAAATCCAATTGACATGTTGATCGACTTCGTCCTTTAATCTTAGTCCTAATCCAACCTATTGTTCTTCATAATATGCTATCGCATCACTCAACTCTTCAAATGCCTGATGAAGAATTTTTTTCTTCATGATGTAAAGTGCTTTTCAATTTTTTGCATTGCTTTATCGTAATCAATACCTATTGCTGTTCCCTCATCAACGGCACGAACCCTATCCGTAATTTCTTTTTCCCAGGCAGAATCAATATCGTCAGAATCCAAAGATCGGTTATCGAGAAAAAGAAGAAATCTGACTATTTCTAACCGCTCTCTCTTGGGCAATCTAATTAATTCTGTGGTTAAATCTTCAATATTTTGTTGCATTTATTTTCAATCTCCTTTTTGCTTACGGGTTAAGGAGCTTATCTGTTAAACAAGTTCCTATAAAGTTTCCGGATAACATCACTATTGTGAAGATATTCAGAAAAACCAGATACTACTTTGAAGAACGGCAGTGTTGTAAGCATAACTATCATCTGATGGTATATCAAATTGGTAGATCGTGTAGTAACTAGCGGTATAATAGTGGGGTCAAATATCGAAATCAAGAGAAAAAAAGACTTGAAGACTTAAATGTGTTTAAAACATTACTTGCCAAATATTATGCTCAAAAATCTATCAAAGAGACTGGATACATGGTTAAATGAAGGATAAACTAAGAGTGGTCTCACCTTCTATAAATAATTTAGGGGTCACCACACGCTTCATACCCTACCGTTGAGGTCTAAAATATAGGGGTTGTCCATTCATGCCTGAGCGGCCTTCGTCTCCTGATATATCCTGTACCCAATCCAGCCAAACCAATTCCTAATAGGGCAAAGGTTGCGGGTTCGGGGATTGTGGTAGATTCGACGGACGTTACTGTGAATTCATCAAAGCTGAATCCGTTGCCAGTGCTATAAGCTAACATGACAGATTGTCCGATTGGGACGGTGTTGTTTGTTGAGAAGTTGTATATGTCTATAGAAGGGCCGGTGCCAACCAGGAAGATTGGTGAACCGCCGGCAATGGTCAGGCTTGCTTCTTCTGTACTGGTGAATGATGACAATATCAGTTGATCGAGCGTGACAAGTTGATCAAACATGATGGTCACGAATTCAGTGACACCTGAGCCATTATCAATTTGACCGGTGACGTCACTCCCTCCCGAAGCGTTAATGCCGAATCCATCAGAGGTTTGGTTTAAGACGCCGTCGTTAGCCGTCAATGTTGCGGTCAATCCATTCTTTGTCACATGTCCGGTTGTTAGCCCATCTACAACTACTCCCTCCAGCCCGCTCAGATCAAAAGTAATGGAGAAAGCCTGTGCCGGTGTAGGCAAAGCACAGACTGATGTCAAAACTGCAGACACAACAAATATTCGTATTACTGTTTTATACCTTATCACTTTTGTAGCCTCCTCCTCCATAAGTTTATGAGTAGAAACAAAAATCAACTAATCTTCGTTATTAAAGTTTCTATTCATAGAGTCCGGTCTCCGTACCAGACCGCCACATTGTTTCTGAAAATTCAGTGAAACTTGCGGCTCTTGCTACATATTTCAAGTTCGGTACTTCAGATACAAACATATTTTTTCCCCCTAGTCAACAAATATTTTTCCTTTTACCTGAGAATTCTTTTGTCTTTCCTGCGATATCGTACACTACGAGTGCCAAGTACGAGGGTTAGAAGTAAGAAGTATTTAAATCAATGCAAATTAATAATAAGCTATTATATAATAATATAGATTGAAAGTTTCATGGCTGGCAATCTACCCTGTTGAATTAATATATATTGCCAGGGGAAATATGGGTTTGAGGGTGACAGGTATAATTACAGAGATAAACAGTGAAGAATTAGAAGAATATGTTAGTTTCTGGAAGGAGCGGGGTGTAGGTTCCAGTATGACGGTATGTCATGGACGGGGTGGAAATCTAAGGGTGCCGGGAATATATGAACTACAATCCTTTGGACTCGAATCCGGAATATGCGGCCTCTTTCAGTTTCATACCTTTGCTTACCAGGGATTTTCCGTTGACATAATAAATTGAATCTTCTATGATTCCACCAATTGTAATGGGGTCGGGGGATATTTGCTGTGAAATTTTAATTTAACGTAAATACTGTCCAATACAACATTTTCATTATATTTCATTATCTGATAAATGAGGAAAAACTGATGTCAATCGAAGGTTATATTGATTATAAACGCAGAGAATATTGTAAAGACATTAAGTGTCCGGTGCAACTTGATCTCGAGGCTCAGGAGGAGGAGGAGGGTTCGGAAGAATACGAAAGAATAAGGGCAATATGCAAAAATGAATGCATACATACAACTTATGAATTTCATCATTGGCTAATAAATAAAGGTTATTTAGTAATCAGACCTGGCGAACCTGTTTGAAACTTGATGAAATTTTGAGCTGAATTGCAGAGATAAATAACATAACAGTTAAAAAGAGGAGGTGTAGTAAATGGATTGGGGAATGAAAAACCGATTGGCATCATTGATGGGATCTGACGGCAAATGTATGTTCATGCCGATAGACCATGGATATTTCCTGGGTCCCACAAGCAAGCTGGAAAAACCCGGCGAGACGATCAAACCGATTATTGAGTATTGTGATGCACTCTTTGTCACAAGGGGCGTATTGCGAGCCGCCATAAAGCCGGATGATAGTAAACCCATTATCCTTAGAGTATCAGGCGGTACCAGCGTGGTTGGAAGAGACCTCGCAAACGAAGGGCTCACCACTTCCATAAAGGATGCCCTCAGACTCAATGTTGCCGCAGTGGGACTGTCAATCTTTATAGGCAGCGATTATGAGAGACAGACACTACTCAATCTTGGAAAACTTGTTGATGATTGTGAAGAATACGGCATTCCCGTAATGGCGGTTACGGCAGTTGGAAAGGAACTGGAAAAGCGAGACGCCAGGTATTTATCATTGTGCTGCCGCATCGCTGCAGAACTGGGAGCCAAGGTGGTAAAAACATACTGGTGTGAAGATTTTGATAAGGTTACGGAGGGTTGTCCTGTCCCTGTAGTTATAGCGGGCGGGCCAAAGTTTGATACAGAGCTGCCGGTGTTTGAGTTTGTTCATGATGGTATGCAAAAGGGAGCCATAGGAGTGAATCTGGGAAGGAATATCTGGCAGCATAAGCACCCTGTTGCCATGGCCAAGGCCCTGCATGCCATTATCCACAAAAACGCAACTGCCAATGAGGCCAACGATATATTCAATGAGACAAAGGGTGATGAAAGGCTGAAATCGTATTGAAGGCAGGTTTGCCAGGTATGACCACAGCCTTTTGTTCATAAATTCGATACTTTATTAAATATGTAACCGGTGTGGTGGAAACCTGAAGGTTTCCGCTACAGTGGTAGTGTGTAACTTGTTAGTATAGGAATTTCCATTTTAAGTCTGTTGGAGTTAAGTCTTTAGACTTTTAATTTAAAAAATGCGCGTAGCAATGTACTACAATAATAAGGACATAAGAGTGGAGGAAATGCCAACTCCACAGGTTGGTACGGGTGAGGTATTATTAAAATCACTGGCCTGTGGTATATGCGGTAGTGATGTAATGGAGTGGTATCGTATCCACAAGGCGCCGCTGGTACTTGGTCATGAGGCAACCGGTGAAATTGTGGAAACAGGTAAGGGAGTCAAACGATTCAAAAAAGGTGACAGGGTATTCGTATCTCATCACGTGCCTTGTAACACATGTCATTATTGTTTAAACGGTAATCATACTGTTTGTGATACCTTGCGTAGCACGAATTTTTATCCCGGCGGTTTTGCTGAATATGTACGAGTACCGGAGATCAATGTAGACAGGGGGGTTTTTGTACTCCCTGATAATATGTCGCTGGAAGACGGCACATTAATCGAACCACTGGCCTGTGTGGTTCGCGGGCAGAGATTAGCACGTATAGAACCCGGACAGACCGTAGTTGTTATTGGCAGCGGTATTTCGGGGCTTCTCCACATATTACTTGCCCGGGCATCCGGGGCTGGAAGGATAATTGCCACAGACATAAGCGAATATCGCATGGACATGGCAGGAAAGTTTGGCGCTGATTCTGTTATATCTGCTCATGACGATCTTCCTTCACGCCTGCTCGAGTTAAATGGTGGCAGACTTGCTGATCGTGTGATTGCTACTACCGGAGCCGTTTCTGCCTTAAAAACAACGCTTAAATCTGTTGACCGTGGGGGTACTGTCCTGTTCTTTGCTCCCGGAGGTCCGGATGTTGAATTTCCTGTCCCGTTCAATGATTTCTGGCGTGATTGTATAACCTTAATGCCCACATACGGTGCCAGCCCTTTTGATATTGAGGTGGCGATAAATTTAATTAGTTCTCGTCGTGTTCCGGTACAGGAGATGATTACTCATCGTTTAGGACTGGCAGAAACCGAGCGCGGCTTTAAACTCGTCGCTGATGCCAAAAAGTCTGTTAAAGTGATCATTGAACCTCACAAGTGAGTGTTGTTGTAAGTTCTCGGCAGGTAATGGAAAACCTCCAAAGTCTCAACAAAATTCATTCCGCAAAATACATGAAACCAGATTGTTTACACACTGACAAAATAAAGAAGAACCTGCGTACAAAAATAATAGGCCGGGAAATTATCACGCTTGAACGTGCCACTTCAACGATGGACATTGCAAAGGAGATGCTCAAAAACGGTGCGGTAGAAGGTACAACAATCTTTGTTGAGGAGCAAACGAAGGGAAGGGGAAGATCAGGAAGAGAGTGGTTTTGTCAGAAGGGCAAAGGCTTGTTATTAACTATTGTTTTAAAACCAGTAATCTTGCCAAAAGAATCTTATCTTTTAATGGGTTTTACGGCAGTTGCAATCGTAAAGACTATTCGTGATATGTTACAATTGCCAGTTGAAATAGATTGGCCTAATGACATCGTAATTAATAAAAAGAAATTAGGCGGTATTATTGTAGAAACACAAAATCATACCGGTAACTCTGTAAGCTATGTCGTCGGAATTGGTATTAATGTCAATCTAAAAAGGCAGGAACTTCCTATACATATTGATAAACCCGCAACGTCTCTTATCATTGAAAAAGAAAGATATATAGACCGCACCAGATTCGCCAGAGAACTGTTACAGAACCTGGATTCATGGTACTTAATCTTAAAGGATGAGCGTTTTGAACATATTGTGGAGAAATGGCAGGAATTCTGCATAAATATTGGAGGAAGAGTCTATATTCGCAAAGCTAAGAAAGAATATTCAGGAAATTTCTTAGGTATTTCTAATAGTGGTGAGTTGATATTATTACTGGATAACGGGCGCAAGAGAACATTTAAAGTTGAACATGCAATTATGGAAAATCATAGCGAGCAGTAAGTATATTCGCTAAGCTTATCATTTAAAGATTACCATACATCTTTTGTATCCTCGTAGTTTATAAAACCCGCATCAACTTGTTTTTCTATACTTTCCAGCTTTGTGTTCAGTTTATCAATTTGTTTTGCCAGATCTCTATAGACTATGAAACCCAGAATCAGCAATAAAATAGTGTAAACAATTACAAAGGCAGTAGCAGGACTCTCTTTTTGCGTTGTTTCATGAGACGTCTTAAAATGATAATCGTATGCCTTCTCTCCTAAAATAGCCTTTCGATGCCTCTCTGTTACGTCACCGGGTTTATAGACTCTATCTTCCTGTGTTTTATTCTTTATATGTAATTCATCATCTTGGTGTTCCTCTGTTACGACACCCGGTTCAAAAACAAATTCTTCTTGTATATTGCTTTCTATATTTGATTCATTATTTCGCTTTGATGGATTATCTATCTGCTCTTCCTGATCACTAATATCACCCGTCGGGTTTTCTTTCTTGCTCTTTCCCTTTAGCCAGCTAAGGGGATCCATCCCAAGTGCATTTTTCTTTTGCATAAATCCTCCATTTAATAATAAACAACACCGATGTTTTATAATCTATAAACCGACAAGTAAAGGTTTGGCTTTTCTAATACAGGGGGTTGAAGTTGCATTACTGCATGGCATGCTCTTTAATCTCTGATGTCTGTTTTGTTGTAGTTTCGCTGAGCATCATTTTCTCTTGAGCAATTACTTCTTTAGTTAATGCCAAATAATCTTTTGCCCCATTAGAATCCGGAGCGTATGTTATAATTGGCATGCCATGGCTGGGTGATTCTGAAAGCTTAATATTTTTTCTAATGTTAGTAGCAAATACCTTGTCTTCAAAATATTCATTGATCTTATCCAGCACTGCCTGCCCCAACTTTGTCCTGCTATCATACATGCATGGTATTATCCCGGTAATCTCCAATGAGCTGTTCAGTCGCTTCTTTATGATTTCGAATGTTTGCACTAACTTGCTTACACCCTGCAAGGCAAAAAACTCGGTTTGCAAAGGGATAAATATTTCGTTGGCTACAGTAAGCGCATTCAAAGTAAGAAGACCTAAAGAAGGTGGACAATCAATTAGAATATAATCATATTCACTTGACAACTCTTCAAGGTAAAATTTGACGATCGTTTCACGCCCTACTGTGTTAACAAGTTCTATCTCTGCGCTTGCAAGGTCTATATCAGATGGGATAATCTCCAGGCCATCCACTGCTGTCTCTGTTAACACCTCAGCAACTTTCCTCTTGCCGCATATCATTTGATAAACGGACAAATCTTTACCATGAACGTTTATACCAAGATGTATGCTCAGGTTAGCTTGCGGGTCGAGATCAATCAATAGCACTTTTTTGCCAAGCGTAGCCAGGCATGCCCCGACATTTGCAGTAGAGGTTGTTTTTCCTACTCCACCCTTTTGATTTATGAACGCAATACTACGCATTCTGACCTTTTATAATATGTGTTCTTTGTGACATATATATAACTGCGGGAATTCTAACATACAAAATGTAGTTGTCAAGCATATTTATGCAAAACATACTAATTATATTCCAAGGGAGTATTAAATCGAAGTCATTGGTTTGGCTAACAGGTGAAGCGACCTCGTGTTGTCAAACTCATCTGTACAAGAACTGCAAAGATACACGTTTTATCACCTCTGAAATAGGTTTATTTATCCTCTGTTTGGAAAGGGTAAATGTTTTTAATAAAAGGAGTCACTCATGTCCAGATACATTCCAAATTGTCTTAAGATTGTTATTGACATATTGATATAAGTTTGTTATTTTTCCCTATCCAATAAATTTCTTTAATCATAATCAAATTTCATACATATTGTTGTAAATCAGCAATTTTTGTAAAGAACAACCTATTGATACCCTTTTTGCTGAATTATGTTTGATGTTTTTATATAAGTTAGATTTCTGGTTGCTTTTTAAGGAGGTAAGATATTGTCTGTTGAGAACTTAGAAAAAGATATTACTGCAATTGTGGCCGAAGTAACGGAGCTGGACGAGAATGAAATATGGGAGAAAAGAGATGCCGATTTTTTTAAGGATTTGGAGATAGATTCCTTATTGGCATTGGAAATCCTTGCCCTTATAGAGAAGAAATTTAAGGTTCAGATACCGGAAGAAAAACTCGTGGATATTACGTCACTGAATGCCACCATTGAAATGACAAGATCTACCCTTGAGGAAAATAAAAAAAATAGTGTATAATACTTCTTCATCGATGCCTGTCCCACAAATCATGGAAGTGGTCAGGCTATAACAATTAAGATGAAAGGTTGTTATAAATGTTAAGCTTTGAGGAAGTAAGAAAGTTGGTTCCGCAAAAATATCCCTTCTTATTTATTGACAAAGTTATTGAGCTTCAAAAAGAAAGCAGAATTGTTTGTTTAAAAAACATTTCTGGCAATGAGCCTTTCTTCGCTGGACACTTCCCTGATTTTGCCATAATGCCGGGGGTTTTAATTATAGAAGCTCTGGCACAAGCCTCGATCATACTTTTTAAAAAGAGCTTCGATACTGAGAAGGATAATGACAAAGTCTTTTTACTGGCTTCAGCGAATGTCCGTTTTACGAAGCCAGTTTTTCCAGGAGACCAGCTTATTTTAGAAATTAATACTGAGAAAGTAATTTCCAGTGCGGCAATAGTTAAGGGGATAGCTAGAGTGGGAGAGAAAATTGTCACTAAAGCTACCTTGAGCTTTGGCATTGCTGAAAAAGAGTCTTTAACAGGTTGAAAACCGTTAGTATCTGCACAGAGCAAGTAAGCATGGATAAAAGAATTGTAATTACCGGTGTTGGTGTAATTTCTCCTATAGGGTGCCAGAAAGATGTATTTTGGGATGCATTAATTTCTGGGACATCCGGTGTGTCTGAGGTCAAGGCGTTTGACACCTCTGTATTTAAGGTACATAGAGGATGCGAAGTTAAAGACTTCAAGTATGAAGATTACATAAGTAATGGTTCAGGACGGGAAGTCGGCAAAGGTTCACAATTTGCCATTGCAGCAGCAAAACTTGCCATCGAAGACTCTAAGATTGGTTTAGACAATATTGACCCTGAAAGAGCGGGAGTTTCAATCGGAACAACTGCAGGTGAGATTCAAATCCTTGAGAAAGTAAATTACATAAGATTTGAAAAGGGAGAAGAGAATGTAGACCCTGGTCTGTTTCTAAAGCATCCCTGTGTTAATATGCCATCCAACATATCTATTGAATTTGGCTTTAAGGGGCCAAGTACAATAATTCCTACCGCATGTGCTGCAGGAAACTACGCTATTGGTTATGCATGTGACCTGATCAAATTGGGCAGAGCAGATTTAATGCTGGCAGGTGGCTCTGATCCGTTTTCTAAAGTAGCTTTTGTCGGTTTTAGCAGACTTAATGCTATTGCGCCTGAAATTTGTCAACCTTTTGACAAGAATAGAAAGGGTCTGTTAGTCGGTGAAGGCGCCGGAATGCTGGTATTGGAATCCCTGGAAGATGCATTGGCCAGGAACGCAAATATATATGCCGAAATTTTAGGTTACGGCCTTAGTTGTGATGGTTATCATATAACTATTCCACACCCTGAGGGAGATGGTGTTACGTCAGCAATGGAAAAAGCCCTTAAAAGTGCCAAAATTAAACCCGAGGATGTGCAGTATGTGAGTGCGCATGGTACGGGAACTCTTGCTAATGACAAAGCTGAGACGATATCTATAAAGAAGGTCTTTGGTAAGCATTCAAGAAACCTGGCTATAAGCTCTATAAAATCAATGATTGGCCATACAATGGGGGCCGCAAGCGCCATAGAAGCGATTGCATGTGCATTAGCCATTAAAGAAAGTGTTGTTCCTCCAACCATAAACTATGAAACTAAAGATCCGGAGTGTGATCTGGATTTTGTCCCAAATGTAAAACGCGAAATGCAAGTCGATATTGCCATGAATAATGCATATGCCTTTGGTGGCAACAATAGCAGTCTTATATTAAAAAAATTTACGGGTTAAGAATATTATGAATAGTCGCCTGGTAATAACCGGAATAAGTATAATATCGCCAATCGGTGTAAATAAGGCTGAGTTCTGGCGTAATCTGACAAATGGTGTTTCCGGAATAAAGGAGATTACGCTTTTCGATGTCTCTAAATATAAAAGTAAGAAAGCGGGTGAAGTATCAGACTTTGATGCAAAGGAGTTCTTAGGCAAAAAGGGTATTCGCCACATAGACAGGACATCGTTACTGGTATCATCTGCGGCAATATTGGTAATGGATGATGCCGGGATTACACATGACGTTTATAGTGAGGAAGAATTGGGAATTGTAGTAGGCTCTACGTATGGCAGTATAGGCAGTATCAGTTCGTTCGATCTGGAAGGATTGAGGGAGGGGCCTACCTTTGTTAATCCTATGGATTTTCCAAATACTGTCCTGAATGCGCCTGCTAGCAGGGTCTCTATTTTTTGTAAAGCGACAGGTCTGAACTCCACTATATCTACAGGAGTTGCCAGTGGGCTGGATGCAATTATTTACGCTTCCGACTTTCTAAGATTGGGCAGGGGAAAGGCAGTATTGGCCGGTGGAGTTCATGGATTGACTGCTGATATATTCTGGGGCGCTTACAGATCAGGAATATTATCCGGGAGCAGGGATAATGGTATTGAGATTTCTGCCCCATTTGATAAAAGACGAAATGGATTTATAATTGGTGAGGCGTCTGCATTAGTGGTGATAGAGAGGCTCGAAGACGCAATGGAAAGAAATGCAAATATCTACGCTGAAATAAAAGGTTATGGATGTACCTTTAATCCAAATAAGGTTTCTCACGACGATTTAGATACTGAACAGGGCGTAAGATGTATTTCCCTGACAATGAAAGATGCCGGTCTTAATGTTGAGGATATTTCTTATATATCTGCATGTGCGAATTCCAGTGTGACAGGTGATAAAATGGAGGCCAAAATTATTAAAGACTATTTTGGCGATCACGCTGAGAAGATTCCAGTGAGCGCTATAAAGTCAATGACAGGAGAATGCCTTGATGCGTCAGGGGCCTTACAGTGTGTTGCCGGTGTATTAGCAATTAATAATGGTATCATTCCTCCAACGATAAACTATCAGGAAAAAGACGAAGAATGCAATCTGGATTGTGTGCCTAATAATAGCAGGGAATCAGAAGTCAAAAACGTACTTGTAAACTCCTTTTCTGATACAGGCAACATTTCATCAATAATCATCTCAAAATATTCATAACTTCATAGTGTTTGTTTCCATGCGTAACTTTTCCCTTGATAAATCTGAAATAAAATCTAAGTACGATGTAATCGTACTGGGAGCCGGGATTGCCGGTTTAACCTGTGGAACCTTTCTGGCAAAGAGTGGAAAGAAAGTGCTGATTATAGAACAGCATAGCATACCCGGTGGTTATTGTACTTCTTTTAAGAGGAAAGGGTTTATCTTCGATGCGGCAGTTCATCATATTGGCGGGTGTGGTAAATGGAGTGTAGTTGGCAGGTGCCTTAAGGAACTTGACATAAATATTAATTTCCTTCAGCTTGATCCTATGGATAGTATTAATTTCCCTTCGTTTTCCATAGATGTACCTGCCGAAATTGACGATTATGTGGATTTGCTGAAAAAACGTTTTCCATCAGAAAGTGAAAAACTATCGTTATTCTTTAAAGAATTTATTGGATTATACAGAGCTACTTTCAGCACTGAAGGGAATAAGATGCTTGTTAAATACCAGGATCTTACTTACAAAGAGATGTTAGATAGTTTTTTTACTGATGAGCAGCTTAAGATGGTCTTATCTGCACAGTGGGGATATATTGGTTCACCTCCTCATAAAGTTTCGGCTATTGGTATGTGCCAAATGCTGGTAAATTATCTAAAAGATGGGGCTTATTTCCCTGTTGGCGGCACACAGAATTTCGCTGACGCAATCACTCAAAAATTTATTGACTATAATGGCCACATTATGCTATCTTCAAGAGTAAAGAGTCTGTCCACAGAGGGTGGAATTACAAAAGGAGTTACAACGGAAAAAGGGGAAGAGATTTCCGCCGATATTTTTGTATCAAACATTGACCCCCGACAAACGTTTTTCTGTCTGATGGAAGGAAATGCCGTTGATGAGACATACCTTCGCAAGATCGAGAGCATGAAGGAGAGTGTATCGTTCTTCTTATTATACCTGGGTCTTGATAACAAAATAGACTTAAAAGGCCTAAAAAGAGGTTTCTACCATACATCAAATAACATAAGCTTTTCCAAAAATGGCTGGTTTTATATATCAGTTCCAACTGATATAGATTCAAGTCTGGCGCCTGATAAAAAACAAATAATTTCTGTTGTTGTCTCCTTAAACGAAAGTTATGACGATATAGAAGACTGGGCTGCTTTTAAAGATAAAATGAAAAGATATACAATAAATTATATAGAGAATTTTATACCAGACATTCAGTACCACATTGAAGTAATTGACGCCGCTACACCAAAAACTCTGCATCGCTATACAAATAATTCAAAAGGAGCGGCTTATGGTTGGGCTGTAACTGTAGACCAGACAGGGCCAAATAGACTTCAGCATACAACACCCTTCAAAAATCTTTATCTGGCAGGGCACTGGACGAATCCTGGACCTGGGATATGTGCCGTTGTATCTTCTGGCTGGAGGGTAGCTAATATGATTTTAAATAATTAGGAGGATAAAAAATGAGAAAGATGATGCTTATCAATCCACATCCCCCGGGGCGACATGGTGAGGAGAGTATAACCGTCATAGTTCAAATGCCTTTAAATCTGGCATATATTGCTGCACTTACACCTGGAGATTGGGAGTTTGACGTAATAGACGAAAACATGGAACTGGCCATTGATGAAAATGGTGAAATTACATTTGAGCCTGTGGATTTGGTATGTTTAACTTCTGTTACCTATCAAGTGGCAAGGGCTTACAAGATAGCTGAGGCCTGTAGGAAGAAAGGCATGAAGGTAATCCTGGGCGGGATTCACGCATCCGTAATGCCGGACGAGGCGTCTAAATATGTGGATGCAATATTTACTGGAGAAGCGGAAGCACTCTGGCCTCAGGTCATTAAGGATTTTGAAAACGGTAAACTCAAAAAAGTCTATCATGGCGGATTGCCGGCTTTATCAGAGATGAAGCATGTCTTTCCCAATAGGGAACTCCTGAAGAAGAAATATGATTACAAGTTTTCATCTATAGTTACAACAAAAGGATGTCCAAATTACTGTGATTTCTGCAGTGTGCCAACCTTTCAGGGAAAGAAATACAGAGAGAGGCCATACGAAGACGTTCTTGATGAGATGGAGGCAACCGATTACAGGGGGCTTATGTTTGCAGAAGATAATTTTTATGGCCACAGTAAGAACTCTGCCAAAAGGGCAAAAGCACTCTTTCGTGGTATGATAGAAAGAGGCATCGAAAAAGACTGGCTTGGATTTACCGCACTCAATATATCACAGGATGCAGAGGCTCTTGATCTGATGGCTAAGAGCGGAAACTTTGGATTTCTTTGCGGAATAGAATCGACAAATGAGGCCGTTCTGGAGAAGATGAATAAAACGACAAATTTAAGGCTTGGAGCGGACAATTATTATGACTGCATTCAGAAGATTCACGATCATGGTCTTGTTGTCTGGGGATCAATAGTCCTTGGAGCAGATGGAGATGATAAAGATTCATTCAAAAGGATGACAGAATTTGTATTGGAAAACAATATTGACGTTCTGACCTTTGGTATCAACTGTCCGTTTCCGGTGACTGCGCTTTATCACAGGTTGGATTCTGAAAAGAGGATTTTCCGTAAGAATTTTCCTGAAGACTGGAAATATTATGATACTGCGCATGTGGTTCATAGACTTGTTGATATGACATTAGAGAATTTCATTGACGGTATGCAATACATGTATGACCATCTTTATGCCGGTGACAACCTGAGAATGCGCTTTAGAAAATCACTTAACACTATTGGCAGCACAAGGCACGGCAAGCGCAACGCCATGTTTGGCTTCAGGGTTGGTTCTGACTGGATACAGGTATTTGAGCAGGTACTGGAAAATCTGCATAAATTATACGATTCAGGAGATTATTACCAGGACTGGTATAAGAGTAGCGCCGTAACCGTACCGTCAGAAAATGGTGTTGCGGTTAGTTAAGGCTTTCCTGACATTACACCTCTGTGGCTATAAACCGGCAACACGTAACCTGAAACGTTAAACTATTTGTGGCAGTTGTAAATGTTCATTTCTAAGGATCGCGCTTCCATTTGTCAATCATTCTTATTTTTAATGTAGAATTTGATATTAAAAAGTTTATAAGACTACGTATTTATTTAGTAAAAGGAAGGTGAAATAATGTTAAATAGTTTCAAAAGATTGATAATCCCGACGACAGCTTTGTTTGTTGTATTAAATTTTACAACCGGCGTGCTTATTAAGGTACAGGCAGCAGATTATATTAAAAAACCATCGGAAACCCATCATCAGTCATTTGAGCCGTATGAAAATCCAATCGTTATTCCAGAACCAAGACCTAAAGGTGTTACTGTAAGGGTAAAAGAGGTAACGACATACGAAGTCGTTGTTGACGAACAAAAAGTAGCATCAAATTCTGTCACAATGGATGATCTTGAGCTTACAGAGGTAACAGACAAGAAGAAAATCAACTTCCATCAGGTAGACTGTTACTTTTATGCAAAGGTAAAGCAGACACAGGAAAGAACTACAGACTTTGTATCAAGTACGAGATGGAGAGAGGGTGAACAATATTGGCTGTCAGATGGTGGAAAATATGTAGAGTGGGAACCATGGTCAGAATGGTATACCGGCAGGAAATGGTAATTTACTTAGCCAGATGGTAATGCGTCTGGCAGGGATATGTGGCAGATATGTACTACGCTTGCATGAAAGATATAGCCACGCGCAGTAGTAGTATATGCCGTTTTGTCCACGTGGCATTGGGTTTATGTTCAGGAAGTGTATCAGCTAAAACCTGGCAAGCTATTTAAGTAGCATACATTCAGGCAGATGACAAGTCAATCAACCAGGATTACTACTGATCTACAACCTATTTCACTCTTGTTTTGTATAATTCAAAGGACTCAAGGTTTTTTGCCAATGGATTGATATTTCTGTCTGCATACATTAAAGTCATTACCCTGGTCATACCCTGATGTGTCATCAAGTTAAACAACTCAAGCGCTACCTCAACATCACCATTTAACCACACCATCTTTTTATGTGTTTCGTCTTCTTCAACTACATCCGGTTCGCCATTTCCTTCTATAAAGATCGCTTCAGTTTTCTTAATGTCTTCTTCAGCAAATTTCAGTGTATAGTTGCTCCATTTGCTGATTATGGCAAGTTTATATAGTTTATCGTCATAAAAAAAGAAGGTAAATTGTCCTCCTCCAGAGTCCCTTGCAAGCATGGTCACCTTTTTGTTTACCATTGGATCAAATTCGAATTTGTCAGGAGCAGGAAACAATTCCTGTACCTGAGCCACGCTTAATCCAAACTCTATAGGCT
>Ga0155342_1153_pt1 | contig 15866 bp, 11 predicted proteins | sample RifCSPhighO2_02_FD_106310 | JGI IMG/M metagenome (GOLD analysis project Ga0155342, IMG submission 106310) | Planctomycetes bacterium RIFCSPHIGHO2_02_FULL_40_12 | reverse complement strand
ATCTACATGCCCTATCGTCCCCACATTCACATGCGGCTTTGTCCTCTCAAATACCTCCTTGGCCATCCCTCTTCTTCCTCCAAAAACAACTTAAAGATTGTCTAAAATTATGCTACGTTACTATAAGTTTTTGCCGGTGCCGGCTTATATTCTAAAGGCTCCATTGTATAGGTGCCCCTGCCTTGAGTAATCGACCTCAGGACACTCGAATAACCAAAGGACTCTGCCAAAGGAATTTTTCCTTTAACTACCCTCAAGTCTCCTTCCGTAGCCATCTCTATTATATGTGCCCTGCGGCCATTTAAATCGCCAAGCACGTCACCAAGATAATTGTCCGGAACAGTAATCTCTATCTGCATGATCGGCTCAAGTAAAATAGCCTTTGCCTTCTCTACCGCCTTTCTTAGAGCAATTCCTGCAGCATGGTAAAAGGCAAATTCTGACGAATCAACGGAATGCATATCACCATCCAGCAAAGTCACTTTTATATTTATGAGAGGATAGCCGCCAGAGACACCGCTTTTCGCCGTGTCCATAATACCCTTTTCCACAGATTTTATATATTGTTTTGTAATTGCGCCGCCCTTTATTTTATCTTCAAATTCAACAAGCTTCTCTCCAACATATGGTTCCAGCCTGATTTCAACACGAGCATATTGACCGCGTCCTCCAGTTTGTTTAACAAATTTCTCATCCACTTCAGCCTCGTGCCCTATCGTTTCTCTGTATGACACCCTAGGAGCGCCTACATTTGCATTTATCTTATATTCGCTCAGCATCCTGTTTTTCAAGACCTCCAGATGCAATTCCCCCATTCCCGAAACTATTAATTGAGAGGTCTCACTATCTGTATGAACTCTAAATGTTGGATCTTCCTTCGCCAGTCGAGCCAGTACAAAAACTAATTTCTCCTTTTCCGATTCCGTCTTTGGCTCTATGGCCATTGAAATAACGGTTTCCGGAAATTCTATTCTCTCCAGGATTATAGGGTATTCCTCTACGCATATAGTGTCACCTGTACCAGTATCTTTAAAGCCAACAATAGCCACAATGTCTCCAGCCGAAGCGCTTTCCAGTTGTTCACGCTTGTCAGCATGCATACTATAAATACGGCTTGCCAGTTCTTTTTTCCTAAACCTGGGATTATAAAGCCTTTGCCCTGATGTAATTGTACCTGAATAAATACGTATAAAAGTAAGGTCTCCGTGTTTGTCAGACGCTATCTTAAAGGCTAAAGCGCTAAAAGGTTCCGTTGCTAAAGGCTTCCTTTGTATAACAGAATCATCTTTAGGATGAGTTCCTTTTATTGGTGGGATTTCGAGAGGTGACGGCAAATAGTAACATACCGCATCAAGCAATTGCTGAATTCCTCTATTTTTAAAGGCTGATCCGCACAACACGGGTATCAATCCTGAGTTTATAGTTCCTTCACGCACAGCACGTACGATATCTTCTTCCTTAATCGCACTTTCACTCAAATATTTATCCATAAACCAATCTACTTTGTCAGCAATACCCTCCATCATTATCTCTCTATATTTCTCTGCTTCCTCTAACATGTCATCCGTCAGATCATGCTCTTCAAATTTCTCACCTGACTCATCTTCGTAATCGAATATTATAGCCTTCATCTTTATTAAATCAACAACACCTTTAAAATCTTTTTCTTTACCAACAGGCAGTTGAATTGGAACGGCATTTTTGCTCAGTTTTCCTTTAATCTCGTTAACCACTTTTATGAAATCTGAACCAATTCTGTCCATTTTATTAACGAAACAGATTCGCGGAACTTTATATCTATTCGCCTGTCGCCACACGGTCTCTGTTTGTGCTTCGACTCCGCCAACGCCACAAAAAACACATATTGCCCCATCCAGGACCCTTAAAGACCTTTCAACTTCAATTGTAAAGTCCACGTGCCCCGGCGTATCTATTATGTTTATTCGATAATCTTTCCAAAAGCATGTTGTTGCCGCTGCCGTTATCGTTATACCTCTCTTTTGTTCTTCCTCCATCCAGTCCATAATTGCTGTACCCTCGTGAACCTCACCTAGCTTGAAACTCTTACCGGTGTAAAAGAGTATGCGTTCTGTTACTGTCGTTTTTCCTGCATCTATATGAGCAGCAATTCCAATATTTCTAAGATTTGCCAGATTTTCTTTTTCCATAATATATAAACCCTGTATCACCATGCAAAATGAGCAAAGGCTTTATTTGCCTCAGCCATTTTGTGAGTATTTTCCCGTTTTGTAATTGACACACCCTGCTTCTTATATGCATCTGATAGTTCATCCGCCAGTTTTTGATGTGTTGCTTTACCTTTCTTGTTTCGTGTTGCTTCAAGAATCCATCTAATGCCCAATGATAATTGCCTCTTTCTAGACACCTCAACCGGAACCTGGTAAGTCGCCCCACCGACACGTTTTGACTTTACTTCAACCAACGGTTTTACGTTATTAATGGCAGTCTCAACTATTTCCAAAGGCTCTTTATCAGGAAATCTTGTTTGTAATATATCTGTGGTCTGATAAAAAACTTTCTCAGCAACACTTTTCTTACCTTTATGCATTAAACAATTAATAAACTTAGTAACCAAAATACTTTTAAAACGCACATCTGGCCGCAGAAAAACTTCTGTACTTCTATATTCCAGTGACATTTATTGTCTCCCACACCATCAACTAACTAAAAACTAAAGATCATTTTGAACCTTTTGCCCCGTATTTAGACCTGCTGCGCTTTCTACCATCTACTCCTGCTGTATCCAATTTACCTCTTATTATGTGGTATTTAACTCCTGGAAGGTCACGTACCCTTCCACCCCTTATCAAAACCATAGAGTGCTCCTGTAAATTGTGTCCTTCGCCCGGTATATAAGCCGTAACTTCTTTTCCACTTGTCAATCTTACCCTTGCAACCTTCCTCAAAGCGGAATTAGGTTTTTTAGGCGTCCGCGTCATAACCTGAAGACAGACACCTTTTTTTTGCGGGCACCCCTCTAAATCAACACTTTTACTCTTTTTCAATACCTTTTTTCTACCTTTTCTTATTAACTGATTTATTGTTGGCATATTTTATCCCTCTAACTTAATTAGATAATGCTGGTAGCAACTCATCCTTCTCATCAATCTTATCACCAGATGCTTCTATTTCATCTCTCTCCATAAGCATTCTTTGGTATGGTTTGTATCCCGTTCCAGTTGGCACCAAATGCCCAAGGATTACATTTTCCTTCAGGCCTACAAGCATATCCCTACTTCCTTCTAAAGCAGCTTTTGTTAATACCTTGGTTGTCTCCTGGAAAGATGCCGCTGATATAAAACTATCGGCTTGTACGGAGGCTTTAGTAATTCCCAATAATAATGGTTCGGCACTGGCAGGCTTACCGCCACTCTCTTTTACCTTCTTATTTATTTCTTTAAACTTAAATTTATCAATAACCGCACCTTGCAGTAATTTTGCATCGTTAGTTTCGTCTACCTGCACTTTCCGCAACATCTGTGAGATAATTATTTCAACATGCTTATCGTCAATTGGCACATTCTGCGAACGATAAACATTTTGAACTTCCTTCAATGTATACTGCTGTAATTCTTCTTCCCCGCAAATCCTCAATATATCCTGAAGAACAAGAGGACCTTCTACCAATGGATCTCCTGCTTTCACACGATCTCCCCTGTGTACCCTTAGATGCTTACCGCGAGGAACAAGATGTTCTACTTCCATTCCTGATTCACCTTTAACAATTATCGTCCTTTTACCTCGCCGCTTCTCACCAAGTTCGACTATACCATCAATTTCACTCATTACAGCAGGATCCTTTGGCTTCCTCGCCTCAAAAATCTCTGATACTCTGGGCAGCCCACCAGTTATGTCCTCGGTTCTTGTAATTTCTCTGGGCGTTTTAGCCAGAAGCGTACCGGCAATAACCTTTGACCCCTCTTCGACCTCTATATGCGCCTTCTCTGGTATTGGATAAAGCCCCTGGATTTTCCCGGTACTGTCCTCAATAATTATTTGAGGATGAAGGTCTCCTTTATGTTCTACGATCACTTTTCTTTTAATACGTGTTACAGAATCATATTCCTTTCGCATAGTTTTATTTTCTATTATATCTTCAAAACGAACTTTACCAGCCATCTCAGCAAGTATTGGAGTCATGTGGGGATCCCATTTGATTATTGTCCGCCTCACTGCAACTTTTTCGTTATCTTTTACTAAAACCATGGCACCAAGTGGCACTGCATGTTTTTCGATTTGCCTGTCTTTATCATCAACGATGAGGATTTCTCCCTTGCTTCCCAGAGTAATATTTTCTCCTCGTGGATTTTCTACTACATTCAGATTACTATAGATGACTCTGCCGGCTCTCCTAACCCTAATTTCTGATTCTTCAATTGACCGTGTCGCAGTTCCACCGATATGAAATGTTTTCATGGTTAATTGAGTGCCAGGTTCTCCTATTGATTCGGCAGCAATGATTCCCACAGCAGTACCTTCTTCTACCAATTTACCTTTAGAACGATCCATGCCATAGCACTTAACACACAAACCTTGCGGCACCTCACATGTTAATGCAGAGCGTACACGAATTTTCTCATATCCCAGAGATTCAATCTTCTTTGCTTTCTCTTCTGTAATCAATTCGTTTTCCTTAACAATTTTCTCATCCTTAACCAAGTCCACAATATTATTCAAAGACACTCTGCCAGTTATAATTTTGTAAAGAGGCACCTCAACACGGTCTCCCCTATAAACGGCGCTCTTACTAATTCCATTAACTGTTCCACAATCATAACAGGTGACAATAACATTTTGTGCAACATCTGCAAGTTTCCTTGTTAAATAACCAGAATCAGCGGTTTTTAATGCTGTATCAGCTAACCCTTTTCGCGCACCATGGGTTGAGCTAAAATATTCCAATACGCTTAACCCTTCGCGAAAGTTTGCTTTAATTGGCGTCTCTATTATCTTGCCTGACGGTTTAGCCATTAAGCCTCTCATACCCGCAAGCTGTCTCAACTGCTGGGTACTGCCCCTGGCGCCTGATGCAGACATTAAATATACCGGGTTAAGGTATGGTTTCCCATCTCTTACATCATTCTTAAGTTCATCAAGCATCTCCTCCGCCACTATTTCCCCGGCATATGTCCAGGTATCTATTACCTGATTATACCTTTCGCCTTCCGTGATAATACCCTTATGGTATAATTTTTGTGTTTTTTCCACCTCTTTCAGAGTTTTCTCCAATATCTGAGCCTTCTTCTTTGGCATTTTTAAATCCATTATCGAAAGAGAAAGGCCGGCCTTTGTACACTCCTTAAAACCTATCTCCTTGATTTTGTCTAACAGGTCAATAGTGGCCTCTTTTCCCAAAATGTTGTAACAATCCTGGATAATGCTTTTTATTGCCTTATGGTCAAGAGGATAGTTATAAAAAGGTAGCCCAAGAGGCAAGGTTTCGTTAAATACAACACGACCTACGGTAGTAGTACACAACCCATCCCCGCTCTGTTCACCTTCACCATTCTTAACAGATTTGCCTGGAGCTAATCTGAGTTTAATCTGAGTATGAACATTAATTTTTTTCAATGCGTAAGCCAACAATACTTCATCATAATTACTGAAACTTCTCAGTTTTTTTTCTTCTTCTCCTATCATAGTCGTCAAAAAATAACAACCCAAAACAATATCCTGAGAAGGGGTAATTATAGGTTCGCCCGAAGCAGGAGAAAAAATATTATTAACCGATAACATTAGAGTTCTTGCTTCAATTTGAGCCTCGACAGAAAGAGGCAAATGAACTGCCATTTGGTCTCCATCAAAGTCTGCATTGAATCCGCGACACACTAATGGATGCAGCTTGATCGCATTACCTTCTACGAGAATCGGCTCAAACGCCTGAATCCCCATACGATGCAATGTAGGCGCCCTATTAAGCAAAACCAGATGCTTCCTTACGACATCATCAAGAATATCCCAAACTTCTTCATCTTGTCTCACCAACATTTTCTTTGCACTCTTTATTGTATCCGCCAACCCAATTTCCCTTAAGCGTCGAATTATAAATGGTTGAAATAATTCAAGCGCAATCTTTTTGGGTATCCCGCATTGACTTAATTTAAGTTCGGGGCCGACGACTATTACTGATCGCGCAGAATAATCAACCCTCTTACCAAGCAGATTTTCCCTGAATCTTCCCTGTTTTCCCTTGATCATATCAGTCAGAGATTTCAAGGGACGGCTATTGCTTCCCAGGATAGGACGTTTACCTCTGCCATTATCAAAAAGAGCGTCCACCGCCTGTTGCAACATTCTTTTCTCATTTCTAATTATTACTTCAGGCGCATTAAGGTCTATCAGTTTTTTAAGCCGATTATTTCGATTAATTATTCGTCTGTAAAGGTCGTTCAAGTCTGAGCTGGCAAAGTCTCCGCTTTCCAATAACACCAAAGGTCTCAAATCAGGAGGAATAACCGGAACAACGTCCAAAACCATCCATTCAGGCTCGTTTCCTGAATCTTTAAATGATTCAACAATTGCTAATCTCTTTATTATATCCTTGGTTCGCTGTTTAGATTTTGTTTCTTTAAGTTCTACCCTAAGATCTTTTGATATTTTCTCTAAATCCAGGTTTTGCAGTATTGTCCGTATAGCTTCGGCTCCCATACCAGCGCGGAAGCTACCTTCTCCATATTTTTGCTGGGCCTCTGCATACTCGTCTACTGTCAATAATTGATATTCCTTAAGCGCCGTATTTCCCGGATTTATCACAACATAGCCCTGGAAATATATAATCCTTTCCAAAACGTTGGTTTTCATACCTAAAAGCGTTCCTATTCTTGAAGGCATTGCCTTAAAAAACCAGATATGAACAACAGGCGCTGCCAAGCTAATATGTCCCATCCTTTTTCTTCTTACGCGGGAATGAGTTACTTTAACCCCGCATCTGTCACAGATAATCCCTTTATGCTTAATACCTTTATATTTTCCGCAAAAGCATTCCCAATTACGCTCCGGACCAAAAATTCGCTCACAAAACAGTCCGTCTTTCTCTGCACGATATGTACGATAATTTATTGTTTCTGGTTTTTTTATTTCACCATACGACTTGCTCCTGATACCATCTGATGATGATAAGGATATCCTCACGGAGCTGTATTCATTTATCTTTTCATATGTGCTAACTGTCATTAGCTAATCTCCATTTATTATTAAAAAAAGAGATAAATTTAAATCACTTTAACTTATTCACTTTTAAAGTAAAGCTCGCAACGATTGAAAGTATTTAGAGCACTTCTTTCTCAAGTGTCAAGGAAAGCCCAAGCCCCTCAACTTCTTTAGTCAGTACTTCGAATGATGCAGGTGTTCCGGCCTCCAGCGTATTCTTACCCTTAACCATAGATTCATAAATTCTGGTACGACCCTCTACATCATCACTTTTCACTGTGAGAAGTTCTTGTAAATTATAAGCTGCCCCATAAGCTTCCAATGCCCATACTTCCATTTCCCCAAACCTTTGCCCACCGAACCTTGCCTTTCCTCCAAGAGGCTGTTGCGTTATTAAGGAATACGGCCCGGTGGCTCTGGCATGTACCTTTTCATCAACTAAGTGATGCAGCTTCATCATATACATATACCCAACTGCCACCTTTTGGTTAAATGGTTCGCCTGTACAACCATCATACAACGTAGTCTTACCGTCCTCTGGAAGTCCTGCCTCCTTCAAGGTATCTCTTATTTCAGATTCTTTCGCCCCATCAAAAATAGGTGTAACAGCCTGGAAATTCAATTTTTTTGCAGCCCAGCCCAGGTGTGTTTCCAGGATTTGACCCACATTCATCCTGGAAGGAACTCCCAGTGGATTCAAAATCATCTCAACTGGTGTTCCATCTTCCAAACATGGCATATCTTCCACTGGCAGGATCCTGGCTATAACTCCCTTGTTACCATGCCTTCCTGCCATTTTATCTCCAACAGACAGCCTCCTTTTCGTTGCAATAGAGACCTTTGCCACTTCCAATACACCACTTGGTAATTCATCACCCCTTTTTAGTTGACTTATTTTTGTATTCTTCTCTTCTTTCAAAGATTCAATTTTTTCATTATATTCATCACAAACTTTCGATGCTTTTTCACTTTTCCTCTTATTACTACCAGAATCGAAGTTCCCAATATCAAATTGCTCCTGCAAATCAAGAATACGATTGATATCTGTCCCGTATGATACTTTCAAAGGCTGGTCTGTCTCCAAATTTACAAGAGCACCGTCAAAAACCTGTTCCAGCTCTTTTACCATTTTCACAAATTCTTTTGATATTGCTTTATCGAATTTATCTTCCTCTCCTTTTATTTCATTCGTAATTTTTTGCCTTTTTTCGTCTGACAGATTGGCCCTTCGGGAGAAAAGCTGTGTATTTATGACAATCCCTTCCATACCTGACGGCACTTCCAAAGAAACATTCTTAACATCCTCTCCGGCTCTGCCAAAAATTGCATGTAAAAGTTTTTCTTCCGGAGACAGCTCACTTCTACTCTTTGGAGCAATTTTTCCCACAAGAATATCTGACGGTTTAACCTTCGTTCCAATGCGAATTATACCGTTTTCGTCTAAATTACTGAGGGCTTTCTCGGAAACATTTGGTATATCCCTGGTAAACTCCTCTTTCCCAAGTGTTGTCTCCCTTATCTCCACCTCAAACTCATCTCTATGAATTGACGTATAACTGTCATTCTTGAGCAAGCTTTCACTTATCACAATAGCGTCCTCAAAATTGTAACCATCCCATGTCATAAAGGCCACCAATACATTTCTGCCCAAACTCAATTCACCATTACAAGTAGCAGCGCCATCAGCAATAATTTCATTCTTTCTTACCTTTTGCCCCTCTGTCACTATAGGTTTCTGATTTAAACAGGTTCCTTCATTTAAGCCAACATATTTCCTTAGATTGTATATATCACTATCGTTAATAACTATTTGTTCGCCATCTACTTTAGTAACAGTGCCGGCATTTTCAGAGCGAGCAACCATACTGGAATTTTGCGCAACCATTCTTTCCATACCTGTAGCAACAAGTGGTGGCTCGGTTATTAACAACGGCACGGCTTGCCTTTGCATGTTTGATCCCATTAATGCCCTGTTCGCATCACTGTGTTCAAGAAATGGGATTAGGCTTGCAGATACTCCTACCAACTGTTTTGGCGACACGTCCATGTAATCAACATCCTTTACATTTACAAGCTTGAAATCCCCACTAAAACGCGCAAGGACCTCATTGTTTAAACCTTTATCTCCAAAATACAACTGCGTATCAGCAGGTACAAGTGTTTTACCTTCTTCCTCATCGGCACGAAGGTAAACAATCTCACCTGTCAATTTGCCGTTTTTGACCTTCAAGTAAGGAGAAATTAGAAAACCATACTCATCCGTTACAGCATATATACTTAATGATGCAATCAAACCAATATTTGTACCCTCCGGAGTCTCAATAGGACATATTCGCCCATAGTGAGAGACGTGAACATCTCTCACCTCAAAACCGGCTCTTTTTCTATTAAGACCACCTGGCCCTAAAGCACTTAATCTCCGTTCATGTGTAAGCTGTGCTAATGGATTAGTCTGATCTAATACCTGAGAAAGCTCGCCACGACTAAAGAAATATTCTATTGCTGAAAAGATTGTTCTGGAGTTTATGAGAATTCTTGGCGTCAACTGCTCAAGCTCTTTAGTATTCATCCTTTCCTGGACTGTTCTTCTAAGCTTAAGGAATCCTTTACGCAATTCTTCTCCAAATAGCTCATCAATAGTTCGGAGGCGCCTATTGCCGAGATGATCTATGTCGTCAATACGTCCCTCATCTCTTCTAAGTGTTATGATATACTTGATAGAATTTATATAATCTTCCGGTTTCAAGGTCATTTCACTTTCAGATACTTCCTGCCCTAATTTCCTATTTAACCTAAATCGTCCCACAAGACCTAATTTATATCTTTTTGAATCAAAGAATTTATCATGAAACAATTGCTTTGCCTTATCCAACTGCTGAGGGTTACCCGGCCTAAATCTTGTATAAACCTTTAATAATGCATCTTCATGCGATTCTGTATAATCAGTTTCCAGAGTATTAAGTATCAGCGGATCATCCATACTCTTAATAACTTCAATCTTTTTAAGATTTGAGTTCGATATAACAGTAACCATATCCTCGGTTATTTGCCGTCCGGCTTCTAATATAATCTCACCGGTCTGAGGGTTAATTAACCGACCAACTAAATACCTATCCTTAAGTTTATTTATCGAAGCAGAATCTTTAATACAAACTGTTTCAGTTTCGTAAAAAAGCCTGATAATGTCTTCGTCTTTTGAATATTTCTCTGACATTGCTCTCAGGAAACACGTCGCAGGAAATTTACCACTTTGATCAACCCTAGTAGTTAAAATATCTTTTTTCCCAACTTCAACCTCAATCCAACTGCCGCGTTCCGGGATAATCCTGCAAGAATGCATTCTCTTCTCTGAATGCAGTTCTTCAACAAAATCCACTCCTGGTGAGCGATGAAGTTGAGTTACTATGACCCTCTCCGTTCCGTTAATTATGAATTCGCCGCCGCCAATCATAACAGGGATTTCTCCCAAATACACCACCTCCTCTACAGGCTCTTCCTTATTTAATCTTAACCAGACTCTGAGAGGTTTGCCATATATCAACTTCAATTTTCTACATTCATCCGGGCCATAACGTGGTTTTCCTATTTCGTATTTTATATACTCTAAGTTTACCGTTTCGTCGTAGTTTCTTATTGGAAAAGTCTCTTGCAGAATAGCTTCCAAACCTATATTTTTGCGCTTATTTGGAAGCACCTCTTCCTGCAGGAAAACAGCATAAGCCTTAGTCTGCGTCCTAATCAGGTCAGGCATCTCAACTACATCGGCGACTTTACCATAATTTCTTACGTCCATCTTTTTCATTCTTATATTTCTTTTATGTGGCGTTCAAAAAAGGTCTTTTTAATTTACCTCACACAAGTTCAACTACTGCACCAGCATCCTCTAATGCTTTTTTAACCTTCTCTGCTTCATCCTTTGCAACACCTTCTTTAACAGGTTTTGGCGCATTATCTACCAATGCCTTTGCCTCTTTTAAACCAAGAGAAGTTTCTGCACGAACAGCCTTAATAACCTGAATCTTATTTGCGCCAACTTCCTTCAGAACAACATTAAAAGTAGATTTCTCTTCTTTAACCGCCGTTTCTCCACCGGCAGTCGCCATACCGCCCATCGGAACTGCCATTGTTGCTGAAGCAGAGACACCAAATCTTTCCTCAAATGCCGTTACCAACTGAGAAGCCTCAAGCAAGCTCATCCTTTCAACCAGTTCCAGTACCTGAGCAATTCTTTCAGTACGTTCAGTTTTCTCCAATTCTGTATCTGTTCCCATAATTTCCTCCTTTTACATTTCAAACTTTCTTTATATTAAACATCACTCTTTTTTTCTTTTATCGCATACAAAACTCGACAAAGGCTGCTTGCCGTGGCGTTGAATACATTTGTTATCCGAACCAAAGGTGCTTGTATCGCAAATAATATTTGTGTCAAAACCACTTCTCTGGAAGGAATTGATGCCAGGGTGCTAATATTGTCAAACGACATCAACTCTCCATCAACCCATCCACCTATAATCTTAAATTCTGATATCTCTTTAGAACATTTCTTTAGCGTTTTGGCTAACACTACAGGATCATCGTCGCTTGATGCAATAACCGACTGGGCATCAATCATTTGCCCAAGCCCTGAAATCCCTATTTCCTTAAATGCTATGGAGGCAAGAGAATTCTTTACCACCTTTACCTTAATATCTTTCTCGCTCAGATCGCTTCTCAACACGTTAGACTGGTGAGCGTTTATTCCCTTAAAATTTGCTACAATAAGATTTCTTTTATCCTTATAGTCAGCTATAAGTTCATCTACAATTAATTTCTTTAACGCTTTAGACATTTTTTTTAGAATTTACTAAAATATTTTAACTATGCAGCCAGCGCAACTCTTACACTGGGACTCATAGAAGATGAAATAAATATTTTTTGAACAAAGGTTCCCTTTGCTGCGGGTGGCTTATTTCTAATAATATGCTTTATAAATGATTTAATATTCTCTACCAGGTCTTCATCAGAAAAGGATGTTTTCCCTACAGGCACGTGAACATTACCACCAGAATCAGTTCTATATTCTATCTTACCTTCCTTAAATTCCTTAACCGCATTCTGAATGTCATTCGTTACCGTACCTGATTTTGGAGATGGCATCTTACCCTGTGGACCCAAAACCCTGCCTAATTTACCCACCTTACCCATCATGTCTGGTGTTGAAATCGCCACATCAAAATCTAACCAGCCTTCCTCGACTTTTTTCAGCAAATCATCACCGCCAGCCTCTACGGCGCCAGCCTCCTGTGCCAACTTTATCTTATCTCCGCTGGCAAATACTACTACCCTGACCTCTTTTCCAATCCCTTTCGGCAGAGAGAATGTTCCACGGACTATCTGATCTGAATGCTTGGGGTCAACGCTCAATTTCATAACCATGTCAACAGTTTCGTCGAACTTAGTTTTTTTAAAGGTTTTTAAAACTGAAACCGCTTCTTTCAGTTCATATTCCTTCGATTTCTCGACCGTTTTATTTGATTCGGCGTAACGTTTACTTCTAAACTTCATTATTAATTTCCTTTACACATATACAAAAGATTTCTAGCCCTCTACTGTTATACCCATAGACCGCGCAGTGCCTTCGATAATCTTCCCGGCCATATCAAGATTCTTTACATTAAGGTCCGGCAGCTTTACTTTTGCGATCTCTTCAATCTGCGACCTTGTTACTTTGCCTATCTTGTCCCTGTTCGGCGCTGAAGACCCCTTTGCTATTCCTGCAGCCTTCTTAAGCAATACAGCAGCTGGAGGCGACTTTATAATAAAAGTAAATGACTTATCATTATAAACTGAGATTTCTACAGGTGTTATCGTTCCCTGGGCATCTTTAGTCCTCTCGTTAAATTGAGTAACAAATTGACCTATATTCACCCCATGTTGTCCTAAAGCAGGGCCTACGGGAGGAGCTGGAGTAGCTTTCCCTCCAGGAATTTGCAATTTTATTTTAGTAACAGCTTCTTTTGCCATTAAACTTCCTACGCCAAATAATGTATATTATATTGCCTCAACTTGCCAATATTCCAATTCTACAGGTGTCGGCCTACCAAAAATCGTAAGCATTAATTTTAAACATCCGCTGGTTGGCAAAACCTCTTCCACTTCTCCATCAAAGTTCTCAAAAGGTCCTTCTTTAACCCTTACCCTATCTCCCCTACGAAATTCTATCTTTGCTTTCGGCTTTTCTTCCCCTCGCTCTACCCTTTCTAAGAGCTTCTCAACCTCACTATCTTTCATTGGTATTGGCTTACGGTCTCCACCAATAATGTCACCTGCTCCCGGCGCCTCACGGATCATATACCACACTTCTTCCGGAATCTCACCCTTCTCATCAACCTCTATTTCCGCCATTATGTAACCCGGATATATCTTCCTTTCGGCCACTCTTTTCTTGCCGCCTTTGATTTCAGATACCTTTTCACTAAGCACCAAAATCTTTGGGATAAGGTTCTCAATCCCTTGGATTTTAATACGTTTCTCCAAATCACTTTTGACTTTATCCTCTTTGTTACTTTGCACACGAAGTACAAACCACTTTTTCCCCATAACACAAAACAATAATTCTTATCTAAAAACTAGAAACACGATACATCTTTTATATTAGCTACCGGCAATTACTCTTTCGTTGAAATTTACCTAGTAGAAAAATGGCGGGGGTATCACCCGGTCATTTCTGTATTAGTGGTGTTAGAATAGACGTGGACTCAAACCTTGAGGCGTTCAACGCTATTATCACTCAACCCTGAACACTAAAAACTTTATTACAATATATCTATAGCTTTCATAAAAGTCGACACTACCCAGTCAACACAAAAAACATACAGCCCCAAAACTATCAAACATACGATAACAACAATTGTTGATCCGACTAATTCGCTCCTTGTCGGCCATGAAACCTTTTGAAGCTCTGCCTGCGTTTCTATGAAGAATTCAACAGCTTTTTTGGACTTATTATCTAGCCCCTTAACCCCTATCTCAAACCCAGTTGTAAAAATACATATAAAGATGCCGCACAAAACAAAAAGGGCACATGAACCCACAACCCCCCAAGTCAAACGTATATCCAGCAACGGCACCCTGGCACCGGCATAGAATTCCGGAAGGTTTATCAACGCCCCATATAAAGAGTATGCGGCAAATATTGCAGCAAGACCAAAGAGACCTGCTACCGCACTCCTCGCATGTACACCCATTCCTTTCCTATAAATTTGAAAAGTCATATTTGCTACTCTATAATATATTTTTCTGGCAGGTCTGGAGGGATTCGAACCCCCAACACCCGGATTTGGAATCCAGTGCTCTAGCCAATTAGAGCTACAGACCTTTCTTTCTATTTTTTTTGCTCTTTATGTAATGTATGCAATCTACAAAACTTACAGAACTTCTTCATTTCCAGGCGCTCTGTCTGTTTTACCTTCTTACTTGTTCTATAATTCCTACTACTACATTCTGTACATGCTAAAGTTATATAGTTAGCCATTACGCTTAATTTTACACTTATTCAATAATTTTAGTAACGACACCGGCTCCCACCGTCTTTCCACCCTCTCTTATCGCAAACCTCAATCCCTCGTCCATCGCTATCGGCGTTATCAACTCTATCTGCAAATTAGCATTGTCTCCAGGCATCACCATCTCTGCCCCACCCAATAACGTAGCCACTCCCGTCACATCCGTAGTCCTAAAATAAAACTGCGGACGGTATCCATTAAAAAACGGCGTATGCCTGCCACCCTCCTCCTTCGTCAATATATACGCCTCTGCCTCAAACTTAGTATGCGGCGTTATACTGCCAGGCATCGCCAGCACCTGACCACGCTCCAAATCCTCCTTCTCCACCCCCCTTAACAACACCCCTACATTATCCCCTGCCATACCCTGCTCAAGCGTCTTGTTAAACATCTCCACCCCAGTTACCACCGTCTTCCTTATCTCCTTTACCATTCCCACTATCTCTACCTCGTCTCCTACCTTCAACACCCCTCGCTCCATTCGACCCGTGCCTACCGTACCTCTACCCTTTATACTGAACACGTCCTCCAGCGACATCAAAAACGGCTTGTCCGTCTCTCTCACAGGATCAGGTATATAATTATCCAGCGCATCCATCAATTCATGTATGCAACCACACTTATCACACTCCTTACCTCCACAACCACACTCCGCAGCCTTCAGCGCTGAACCCTTGACCACCGGTATATCATCTCCGGGAAACTCATACTTGCTCAAAAGCTCCCGAATCTCCAACTCCACTAATTCCATCAACTCAGGATCATCCAACTGATCGATCTTGTTCAAAAACACCACTATCCACGGCACTCCTACCTGCCTGGCAAGTAGTATATGCTCACGCGTCTGCGGCATAGGTCCATCCGGCGCACTCACCACCAGTATTGCTCCATCCATCTGCGCTGCGCCCGTTATCATATTCTTTACATAATCAGCATGACCAGGACAATCCACATGGGCATAATGCCTCTTCTCTGTCTCATACTCAACATGCGCTATCGCTATCGTGATTCCTCTCTCCCTCTCCTCAGGCGCATTGTCTATACTATCAAATGGCCTGTCCTTCGCAAGTCCACTCTTCGATAATGTATGCGTTATCACCGACGTCAACGTCGTCTTGCCGTGATCTACATGCCCTATCGTCCCCACATTCA
>Ga0155342_1144_pt1 | contig 15903 bp, 13 predicted proteins | sample RifCSPhighO2_02_FD_106310 | JGI IMG/M metagenome (GOLD analysis project Ga0155342, IMG submission 106310) | Planctomycetes bacterium RIFCSPHIGHO2_02_FULL_40_12 | reverse complement strand
CAATCAGAGATTATCATTTACCGTTTTGCAATGTCAAGCTTCTTTATAGATGATAGGAAATTGTTTTTTCTTTAAAAATAGTGATTATCAATAAAGTGGACTGGTTTGTCAAGACCATTTTTTGTTAATGATTTTAGTGGCAGGCTTCACACAAAGCCACAAAGGGCACAGAGAATAGAGACAGAAGATATGGGGTAAAAATAAAAATGGGTGCGGATATACGCTGAGGTCAAAAGCAAAGGAAAGAAATAAGAAGCGGCTTTAATAGTTCGGAGTATGGGAGAAAAGACTGAAGGCAGAGACAAAAAGATTGACAATTTGGGATTGAGGGATTGAAGAATTAATGCCTTCGTGGTTAAACTATTTTACCTTCTCGTCCACATAATCCAGGAGTATTCTTGTCAGATTAAAATTGTGTGTTCCGTATTTTGTAATTAAATTAACAATTCCTCCGGTTTTCTCAATGAATGTGTCTAAATTAGATTGCTCACCTGTTTCCTTTTTTTTATTACTCTCAGCATCTGGCTTATTTTTGTGAAGAAAATTACCATCTTCACCTGGAGATTGTATACGATAATTGAATTCTCTCAATCTATCCTTAATAGTCTTTGTCCAGGCATTGTATAGTTTTCCATAATCATCATTATGACATTCTATACAGTATTCCTTTACTCCTTTAAATTTTAGACCCTCATCATCATATTTATGGCAGTCTTCACATCTAACTGCCCTGGACATCATATCTGGCACAGGCGCTATCCCTTCAACTTCAATTTTTCCACCTAAATAATCTGAAGATTCTTTATGGCATTTAACACATGCAATCTTTTCCTCAGAAGCATGGTGGCATTTACTGCAATTGAGGTTGTATTCCACAATACCAGCGTCATTCTCTTGACTGATTGAGTGGCATTCTTTGCATGACAAATCCTGTTCGGAATGCTGCGAGTGTCTGAAAGATACAGTCCATGAAAGACTGTCCTTCCTTTCTATATCTAAATTATGATACTTGTCCAGGTCATCTTTGTGACACTTTACGCAATCTAAATCCGGCGTTGTATGGTGGCATTTAACGCAATTGATTTCTTCATCTTTCATCGAAGCATTCGGGTCTTTAACGTGACATAATCCACAATCAACGTCACTTTCCACCGTAAACCCGTGTATAAATTTCTCCTCTTTATATTTCATGGGATTCTCATCAATGTCATTATGGCATCTTTTACACTCAGATACTTTTAATTCAACATGATGACATTTAAGACAGTTTTCTTTTCCGATTATCAGTTTACCATGCCCCTCAGTATTAACCTCGCTATCGTCGTGACATGATATACAATCCATGTCCTGCTTGAACGAATGTGACCTATGTTTAAATATTTCATCCTTTTTAAGTGATTTAAATTTATTTTCATATGCCATATAATTAACATGGCACCTTTCCGTACAGGAATCTGTTTTCTTTGTAAGCATCTTTGACGGAGCATGCCCAATCTCACCTAATATCTCTGTGGCAGAAGTATTTCTGCCTTCTGAGAAAAGAGACAAAAGAAATAGAGTTACAAACAAACTAATACTTAATACGGTTTTGCGCATATAAATTCTTTCCTACTCCGACCAGATATAGTAAACGCTATGTAGGGGTTTAAGATTTTAAACCCCTACTAAACTGAATGTATTATTCCAAACGTTGTATACTGTGACTAATCAAATCCTTGACATATTTAATATTGTGCACCCCATAGCTTCCATCTTTTACAATCAAGTCATAATTATACCGGGATCCGTCAATCAGTGATTCTGGTACTCCCTGCGATTGTGATTCTGTTAACAAATCCGATAACGAGTTTAACATCCTTGTAATATATTCTTTCTGCTCTGCCATTGTCTTATCAAATCCCTTCTCGTGGCATGTATTACATATCATCGGGTCAACGGCCAGATCTTTGTCCCCGCCTGTACCTATTCGGGCAGGTTTGTGACATGCTGTGCAGTTGACTGTAGCAAGATACATCGGATCAGGACTTTTCTCTACTCCCCAACCACCGCCACCTGCATAAACTTCTCTTTGCAATGAATAAGGCTCTTTCTCAAAAATGTCTGATCCTCCTTTATAATTTACAGAAACATCACCTGGTTTTGCACCACTGGTCATGCCTGAAACTTTCGTAAAATCTTTACCATTATTATCAATATCTCTCATAGACAAGATATTGTAAACGTATTCATCTTCCCACTTGTGTAGAATTTCATCATGACAAGTAGAGCATGGCACCTTATGTTTCTTCACATGATCGTTGTGCATCCTGTCTGCACCCTCATATTCCTTTGGAATTTTCGTATGGCAGTAGTAGCAATTCTTCTTTTCTACATTATTGCCTCTGTGAATAGTCTCAAAGTGACAGTTTGTGCACTCTACTTTCAGTTCCTTTTCATATTTAAAATGGTCAAACTCCTTCTCATATATCATAACCTTTACCTGCACATCTTTATGGCACAACGAGCAATCATCAACTTCCTTTTTATCATTTGCGGTAAGTAAGGGGGTTTCACCTTTTATGAAATGACAGACAAAACACGCATTTTCATCTATACCAAAATGTCTTGTTTTCGCTCCATTCCGCATATCTTTGCCCATATAAGAGTGGCATCCAACACAACGCAACCTGAGATTGGCAGGGAATTCCTTCAGGTGTGTTTCATGCTTAAAAGAAAATACTTCCTTGTATTTCGAGAAATCAGATGTAAGTTTTTCAACAGGATGACAATCTGTGCTTGTACAGTTACTGTCCTCAATTTCAACGGACAATGTTCTGCCGCTGTTATCATGCGTGTGACAATTCAGACAACCTGTATTACAGGAAATCGTTTCTTTCCAGGTATTATAAGATAGCTCCATACTGTGACATCTTGCGCAGAATTCCGGAGAACCCGGCTTATGTACAGCTATCTCAAACAAGGTAATACAGCATATGAAAGAGAGGACGGTTACTACGGACAGTATTATGACACTCTTTCTGTTTCTTTTTTTAATATTCTCAAGCATATTATTATGTTTGCCACTATGAACAACTACATATTAAAGCTTGACGCTTTGCATAACAGACACGAAGCTTTCTTTGGAAGCCTAAAGGCTTCCGCTACTTCTTGCTTCTTGCTAGGCGTATGGCAACCTACCCGAACCTGCCCGACTTCTTCGTTCAGGCGGGTGGCCGGGCGGGCAGGCGAGTACGCCCCTACTATTGCGAACTCTGCGGTGTGCCCAGTTCCAACTCTGCCTTTGCAAGCAACGTTTTGTTTGTTCTATTAAAGTTCGTCCTGAAAAGAACAGCCTCTAATTCTTTCGCCTTATTACTTTCATCATCTATATCAAACGTAAAATTATATATCTTCTTCTCCCCCGGTTTCAGTTGTGTATTCAGTTCTACAAACATACTCTCCTGTTTAGATTTGACTATTCTCCCAAAGTTGTCCTTGAGGTTGATTAGCAAAAGAACTTCTTTATATCCGTATTTTCCGGTAGGAATGGAGTGGTTAACCTTAGTATTCAGGATTTCTACTTTACCTTTAACCTGTTTGTTGCTGTTGCTTATTTCAGTAAATGTTAATTCTATAAAATCTTTATTATTCTTTAAGGCGCTTAAACTTGAAAAAGTGTGTGCCTTTCCTTCCTTCCGTACATGTAATTTTTGCCACGGTTCGTCCTGAATCAGCTTACGCCTGACGGCAGGCATATGGCAATTCTGGCATGTTTCATCATTGCCGTTCCCGACATACATTAAATACTCTTCAAATGTGTCAACATGGCATTTGCCGCAAAGTTCACTACTTTTAAACAATCCCTCCTTCTTCTCTATAGGATGTGGAGATATTCCCGCATGCGGGCCTGCGAGTGTGCAATCCGCAGTAAGATGACAGCCATGGCAATCAACACCATCTTTTAGATTATAATCCCTTGGCGCTATTTCATCCTTCTTTGACTTAGACAAGGAAATTTCTGTTTTACTGCCGGAAGCAACTTCCAGTGATGTAAATATCGTTTCCGGTACGTGGCATCTGATACAAAACTTAAATTCATAATTGTTGGTGGATACTCTGAACTCTTCACTAATGTAACTCTGCGAATGCGATGACTCCACCCATTCATTATAGATGTCAACATGACAATCACCACATTTATGTGATCCAGGAAATTCCGCTCCCCTCTTAACGAGTTCGGGATGCAGATTTTCGATTAATTTACAGCCTGAAGATATGGCCATAACGGCAATTACAATCACCATACTAATCGCGCATGAAAAGGGCTTTGTACCCGGATGTTTATAAATCATTGTTATTGAAGATATTTAGTTAAACCCAGCACAAATATCAATAATATATTAATAATGACTATGGAGAAAAAGATTGGCTTCTTCCATAAACTCCTTTCAGTATTTCTATCCAGAAACGGGACGCTGATAAATGTTATTGCATAGATTACTAAAATGCTGACATACCAAATCCTATTATTAATTAAACTGGAAATGTGATAAAATGGGAGCAAAAACCACGGGGGTCTGGCTTGAAACGAAGCAAATTCATCAGTTGCTTTCTCGAAGGATTCCGGGAGAAACAGCACCCCAAGCATGACGGCGCTTATAAAAAGAAAAGTTATTAAAGTGTGTCTGAGTATCTCGTTAGGATAAAAAGCCTCCAGTTCTTCTTCACTTCTACCTTTACTGTAATCCACCATGAAGTTTCCTATACAATATACAATTATCCACTGTAGCGGATACCTTTAGGTTTCCACGACTATCAATACCAATCGTGATAATGCTCTAAATTAAATGCTAAGATACACAAATGTGCATGCTACGTTTATGGAGGTCTAAAGACCTCCGCTACATTTTTTACAATGGTTCTGAAACACCTGTTCTGCGTATCATTAAAAAGTGTAATCCCATTATAATACACATCATTATTGGTATACAAGCGATATGCAATGCATAGACCACGACAAAACTATGGTTGGAAACCATTCTGCCATCATTATAGGCCCCCACAATATGATCGGTCACCATTGTCGGCATTCCAACCTCACTGCCAACAGAACTGACACCCCAATAAGACAGATTGTTAGCAGGAAGGCATGAACCCGTATAGCATATAATCAACGTTAGCACCAGCAGCAATGCGCCTGACACCCAGTGAAGTTCCCGCGGGTTTTTGTAGAGACCCTTAAACAATATCCTGAACATGTGCACAAACAGAGCAACTACCATAAAGTATGGGGCTACGGCATGGACCTTTTGTATTAACCATCCATAGGAAACAGCATGTCTTATGTACTGAACACTATTAAATGCCTCACTGGCAGAAGGTACGTAATAAAAGATTAAAAATATACCCGTACCAACCTGCATTAAAAATGCAATTAATGCAAATCCTCCCATACAGCGAAACCAACTAATCCCCCTTGGTATCAACTTTTTTGTTACGTTTTTCTCAATTACCTCTTCAAGCTGAAATCGTTCCTCAAACCAGACTTTGGTCTTATTCTTTACATTTTCCCACATAGCACAACGCACCGTCAAGTACATCAATCAATTCGTCAATATTATTTTCAGTAATTATCAGGGAAGGTTGAAAAGTCAGGACATTACGGTTGGCACCTGTCTTTCCTATGAGAACACCCCTGTTCTTCATATATTCCAGAATCGCGTCTGTTTCCTGTACTGCAGGCGCTTTTCCCTGACTAACGAGCTCCGCTCCCAGCATCAACCCCTTTCCCCTGACATCGCCAATCAGCGTATGTCTTTCTTGAAGCGCCTTTAGCTTCTCTTTGAGGTATGCTCCCATAGTTTTGGCATTATCAATTAGATTATATTTGTTTATTACGTCAAGTGTCGCTAACGCAGCCACACTAGTAACAGGATTACCACCGAATGTAGATGCGCCCGGCCTTTGGTACGATGCAGCAATTTTATCTGAGGTTATAAAACCTCCAACCGGTGTTCCATTAGAAATTGCCTTGGCAAATGTCATAATATCCGGCTCAACACCCGAATGTTCAATGGCAAACATCTTGCCCGTTCTTCCAAAGCCTGTCTGCACTTCGTCCGTAATAAGCAATATTCCATACTTATCCAGCGTCTCTCTCACCACTTTAAAGTATTCATCAGGCGGCGTTATAATACCTCCATTACCCTGGATAGGCTCAACTATTAATGCCGCAACCTCTCCGGATGTAGAGGTCTCTAAAACCTTTTCTATCTGTCTTGCGCATTCAATATCACAATCAGGATATTTAAGATTGAAAACACAACGGTAACAGTAAGCGTCAGGCACAAAACTTATACCCCCTACAGGATTAGTATCTGTTCGCCAGAATTTCAGCCCTGTCAGACTCATTGTCAATTTTGTTCTGCCATGCAAGCCGTTATAAAGGGAAAGAAATTCATGCCTTCCTGTAAAAATTTGAGAAAGCAATAATGCACCCTCGTTAGCCTCAGACCCGCTCGCACAAAAGAAACTCTTCCTTAGCTTTCCAGGAGTAATCTGCGCAAGCCTTTCGGCAAGATCGACTATCGGTTGAGTCAGGTATATGGTTGTAGTATGCTGAAGTGTTTTTACCTGCTCGCATATCCTGTCTACAATCTCAGGGTGACAATGGCCTGCATTCAATACTGAAACTCCGCCATAAAAATCCAGATATCTTTTGTCCTGATGGTCAAAGAGATACTGCCCTTCTCCCCTCACGATCTGCATAGGCTCTTTATAAAAGTGATAAACGCAGGGGATCAGGAATTCACTCTTTTTGCGAATAATTTCCTGTGGGCCGATATATGATTCTTTGTTTTGCATATTTGATTAAATATGCAGGGGCGAACCCGCCAAACTGCTGTCGGGCAGGCGGACATTCGCCCCTGTCTCTATTTTGACAACATAAGCCGATCAAGAAAAAACCTGGCTTCCGGATTGTCTGGATTAATTTCCAGCAGGCGCTTAAAGGTGTTGATGGCCTTTTCCTCTTCGCCATTTTTCTTATAGGCAATACCTAAATTTACGTACGCTATCTCCAATCCAGGATTGTCCTTTATAACAGTATTAAGGATTTCTACTCCTTTTTTAATATCCCCACCGAGCAGCCCGGGTTTATTAATAAATTTTCTTGCATTCTCTATATGGGCAATGGCATTTTTATTGTCAAGCTGCAATGCAATGTCTATCTCTTTCTCTGCCAGACTCCCGTTTCTCATCCCTGAAAACATGCCGGAAATCCTGTTTGATATAAGCGCACCCTTAACTCTGTGCGAGTCTGAAAAATCATTCTTAAGCACAATAGATTTATCCGCATATAGTATTCCTTCCTCTGCAATAGCAACTCTTTTAGCTTTCAGAGCCTTCTTTTCTTTCATTACTGAACACTTTGCAATCTCAAAGTTCTTCAGATCACAAAGTCCAAGATAGGTTAATGCAACATAATGAACATAAATATGATCGGAAGGGTTTTCCTTAACCAGTTTAAGGAGAATCTTTCCTGCATCATGCAATAATTGCTCGTTATATGTATGAATTCCATCATCAAGATATTCTTTTGCCTGTTCAAATTTGCCGTTCTCTGCCTTAGACGTAATTGCGGCAAGAAAAACAATCAGAAACAGAAATAATAAAATACAAGCATTTTTAAATATTGTCATAATCGCGCCTTGTATTAATTGACCTGTGTTGCTGTTTTCATAACTTCCAGAGTGCTTCTTGAGCGAGTGACATCCTGAGAATAAGCGCATAAGCTCAGTCCTCTTGGACATTTTTCTACCAGACTGTTCCATTCAGATTCCGGTAAAGGATAAAAGACTTCCGGATTGTCCATTAATAAATCCATACGTTTTCGATATTGACTTACTACTGTTTCTACCAGGTCATCTTCATAATACTGCGCCTCAATTCTAAAAACTTCAACATCCGTCATCAAGAAAGAATTAAGGTAAGGCAGCACGCATAAATCTGCTGCAAACATAATATGATTCCTGCAATACTGGTCAACTTCTATCGGCCTGATTTCCCCCTTCTGATCCTTAAGCGCATAGTTGATATAACGACATGGCAACCTGCAACTCCCTCTAGCATTAGTTTTGGTAACTAACATTGCCGGCAGGCAATGCTCGAGCAACATACTGGGAAGAGAACCATGCACTATACACTCTACAGAAATGGTTGAATTTTTAGCAAGTTTATAAAGATCATTGAATGATGATTCAATAGACGATGTTATCCTTTTTACACCCAGCTTTTCCAGCATTTTAATGGAACCTGTATTTAAGACATTAAATGAGAAATCAGTAAAAATATCCAGATCAAACCGTTTAGCACACTGCAAAGCGCCCAGGTTATGAACAAGTACGCCATCAACCCCACTTCCCGCTGCTATTTCAAAAAGCCATTCAATCTCTGATAATTCCCGTGAAGTGCATATACGCGGTGTCCCGAATACAATCTTTTTGTCTTTATCATGTACCATCCTGGCCGCCTCCAGCAAGGTCTCTTTCGTCCACCCCTCTCCTCTGGCAGGAGACACCTCTGCTCCCAGGTAAATGTAATCAGCGCCGGCACTCAATGATTTCCTTACTGCATTTATGTTAGACACCTTTACGGCAAGATACTTTCTGCTTTTCTGATTACCATTAGATGTTGCAAACGGATTGTCATTCAGGTCTTCCGGAGTCAGGTTCTTTTCAACTGCCCCACGGCTCAAAAACAGAGGTTCTCTGCTACCGGTGTAATCAAATACATTCGACGTTGTATGTGAGAATGCCATTGAAGTAGTAAAATCCCTGACTCTATCCTTGTACATTTTCTCAAAATCTTCTGTCTTATGCCAATACGTAAGTGGTGAACATAAATAATCGTCAATAGCTTTGCGATATAATCCGATTATTGGCTTCAGGAAATCTCCATGCCTCATCCTTCCTTCTATCTTAAATGAACTCACACCGGCCTGAATTAATTCAGGTATATGTTGAAACATACACATGTCCTTCATAGCAAGAAGGTAGCCATTTGGCAAATCTCCAATCTCCTCTCCGGATTTGCTCTCCACTATACTATACTTCCATCTGCACGGTTTCATACATTCACCGCGATTAGCACTCTTTCCGAATATTACTCCGCTGGAATGACACTGTCCACTCTGACTGACACACATGTCGCCATGAATAAAATATTCTGTCTCAATATCAGCCTTTTCCCCTATTTCTTTCACCTGAGAAAGGGTAATATCACGGGACGTAATAATCCTTGATACGCCAAGATTCTTCAATTCCATTGCCATCTCTACGCTATGCACGTTCATCATTGTACTGGCATGCATTGGTATATTGAGTTTCATTTCATTGACAATGTTGATAACTCCCAGATCATGAACTATTATAGCATTCACATTAATATCCTGAAGATATTTGAGGTAATCGTAAAGCCCGGCCATTTCATCATCGCTAATCAGATTATTGACCGTCACGTAAATCTTTACATTTCGCTGGTGGGCATATTCAACTGCCTGCGCTAATTGCTCGTTCGTAAAATTGAAATCAGATCGATGCATGCGCATATTAAACCGTTTACCTGCAAGGTAGACCGCATCCGCCCCTGCATCTATTACGGCCTCTAAGACATCCCATTTGCCGGCGGGGGCAAGCAACTCTATTTTAGTCTGCGATAGTTTCATATATTTACATCTCCAAAAAATTTCATTTAAAATAGCCGAGGCATCCTGCCTCGGTGTAGCTTGCGGTCAGGCAAGATGCCTGACCTATATTAGTTTTTATATTAGTTTTTATACTTAAAATGGGAATCCCTCTATATTATTGAATTATTAATACAATCCTATTTTTACTGCGTTTTCAGTGTTTTTCAGCAGAGTCGGATTTCTTACGCCATCCTGTGAAATACCATACTCTCTTGCAGTCAGAGTTGGAGCTATGCGAACAGCTTTGTCACGTTCAAACATATTTGGTATAAAAAAGCTTTCATCAAGTCTGTGAAATACCACCTGCCCTTCTTCCTCATAATCAACTTCCTTTGATAAGCGCTCACAACCTGGCCTATTGCTTTCATCCATTGCAACCACTTTTACTACCATCCTTGGCCCAAGAGGATAGTAATCCAGGTCATATGCAGACGACGCTTCTACTTCCAGGCATAGGCCAAAGAGTGTATTACCGTATCCGGAAATGTGAACTGCTTCCGGAAAATATTCTTCCTTGAACCTCTTGTATGCGTCTTTTCCTATTGAAATACCTCCGTAATGCACCCCTTTGACAGACATTCGTTTTTGAGCGCTCATCCGCAAGGCTAATGCATCAAGAACAGGTGGCGTGGTGTATAAGACATCTATTTCCTGTGTCTCTAAGATATCCAACGCCTGCTCCAGGACATGTTCCAGGTAACGCTTGCTTCCGATTGATTCAGGCTGCAGCTTCTTTGCCCACCTCGGGTCAAAATCTATAGAAAAAGGATCCATACTCCCCATTCTGTTTGCGACATACCCAACTGCCTTACCAATTATGTGTGGACCACTTGGCCCAATCCATAACCAGTTGCCTCCTGTTGGGAATCCCCGCATTCCGGCAACAAAAACAAACCAGTCAACAAAAGCTGCATGAAATTCTTCCCTGCAGTAGGCAGTAACTTTCGGCCTGCCTGTAGTACCTGCTGTTTCACCTAGAATAAAGTTATGCTTCCGTTTTAAGAATATCTTTGGGATGAAATGTTCAATCGGGTATTTTCTCAAATCAGCTTCACACATCGGCCCTAAGATTTTCAAATCATCGAGTACATTTATATCTTTTATCGCTTTAATTCCCAGTTCTTCCTCTTTATCAAGCCAGTATTGACTACCATGGTGGGGATCAAAGTGTATTGAAATAACAATTGGCAACCATTCATCAGGTGATAACCCAAACCACTTTGAATTCTGCAATGAATACGTATCAACTTCTTTTAGCTTTAACATTCTTTAGGGGCGTTGTAGGGGCGAACGGCAAAGCTGAGCTTAGCTCTGCCATTCGCCCCTCTACTTAAGGTAATTTGATTAACTAATCAGGCGTTAATAAGCGCAGGCTAAAGCCAGCGACTACACTTTTGGTTTAAAAAGTAAAATCCATGAAGGCAATACAAACAGGTCTGCGGCTAAAGCGCTTATCATTGTTATGCCAGTCAGCAGTCCAAAATATTGAATGGGCTTGAAGCTCGATAGACAAAAAATGAGAAATCCACATGTTGCAACAACGGTAGTAAAAACCGACGCCCTGCCGATGCCGGAGAGCGTTCGTTGTATTGCAAGGTAATGATTCCCGTCTTTTTTTAATTCACTCTTGAAACGGTATAGAAAATGGATCGCATCATCAACTGATATGCCTATCGCCACACTCGCAATCATAATTGTCGCAACGTCCAGGTTTATGCCCAGATATCCCATAACGCCCAGTGTAATAGCAATAGGAATAAGGTTTGGTATCATACTCATCATGCCAATCCTCACTGATTTCAGTAATAAGGCGATACATATGAAAATCAGGATAAAGGCAAGCGTAAATGTCTTTATCTGGCTCTCGATCAGGTACCCCTGCATATCCATAAGGAGTGGCACTATGCCCGTAATCGTACAACCTATACTCAAAGGGAAATTTACCTTAATAAATCCTTTAATATTCTTTACTATCTCCTGATATCTGGAGGAACCAACGTTTTTCATTCTTACAGTAACCCGCCCTTCATTGCAATCTTCTGTGTAAAGGCTTTTGACTATATTGTCTCCATGCAGTGAAGCCAGCTTTACGTAATCAATTGCCTTAGCCTTTGTTATCAGTTGATTGCTCAGTATATCTTTGTTCAGCAACTCGTTAAGATTTGTCACATAATCCGCTACAGACATACTTTTTGTAACCTCAGGTATTTCTTTTAAATAATCCTGTAAGTTTTCCATCTTAGCAAGGACTTCCGGTTGGAAAACACCCCCGCCATTTACTGCGTTTATGACAATTTCCATGGGAAGAAGACCCATCAAATTTTGCTCAATATGTTTCGTTGACCTCGATATCTCACTATTTTCAGGAAATGACTCGAATACGTTTGATTCAGCTCTTGTCTTCGTGATGCCATAAATTGCAAAACCAACAAATACTAAGCTCAGAATAAGGATATAAATAGTATTCTTTTTAACAAACCTGCCTATAAACCCATATATACCACGAAATTCTCTATTGCTTGTCCCATCATCTTTTTGAATGGTTGCGGAAGAACTCATTAATCCTGGAAAAAGAGAAAGGATGCACGGAACAAGTGTTATACACACAAAGAATGACATCATAATTCCTGCAGCCATAAATATACCCGTAATCTTAACAGGTGTCACATCGCTAACCATCAATGACAGGAAACCAATTGCAGTAGTTAAGCACATTAAAAAACAGGGCACACAAATATGTTTGACTGTTTCCAGTGTACTCTTTCGGCTGTCTCCAGTAAGCTTAACTTCCTGATAAAACCTGTTAAGGATATGCACGGTAGTTGTCAGGGAAATTATGAAGATAAGAGGTATAATCATTCCTGAAACCATATTCGTCTTATTATTAAAAATCACAAACAAGCCAACAGCCCATATAATATTAATGCTGATTGTTATAGCAGGAATTAATACACCGGAAATATTCCTGAACAGTGTTCCCAGTATGACAAGCGCTACGGCAAACATTACGGGAGTGAAAGTCCTCATATCCTTTTGCGACATTCGATCCAGTTCTGCATTTATGATAGATGGGCCTGCCAGAAAATAATCTTTTGGTGATCTTTTCACCCCCACCATTCCCTTCTTTAATAATGAGTGGGATAATTCATTTTCCGTCTCAATTCCTGCGGTACTAATTATTTCCCTGGTTTCTTTCACCAGTTTCATTCTTGATTCCGGTGACCCCTTTGCCACTGTAGCTATAATTGCAGTAGTTTCGCCATCACTTGATATCACGTTATTAACATACATATAGTCACTTAAAACCTCTTCTTTGAAAACATCAAGGACAGACCTCGTCTTGTTCTTCTTCATAATTTCTTTAAAGTATGGAGCCGATAACTTATCCTTGTAAACACTTGACAGGGAAATTACATTCCTGACTCCCTTAACCTTCTCAAGCTTCGTTGTAATATTATTAATTAACTTAATATCCTTATCGCCACAAAGATTATAACCATCAATTGCAATTATAAGAAACTCCTCCTCTCCAAACTTTTCTATAAAGTCATAATAATAATCTAGTTTTGGATCGTCTTGCTTTAACCAAACCTCAATGGAATTATCAGTCTCCACTTTAATTGCATAATATCCAAAGAACCCAGTTAAGAGCCCTATCAGGACAAAAAACAATATACGATATTTCAGTATTATACTGGCAATGCTTTCCATATAAATTAGTTCCTTTCTGTCACTAATTTACGTCCTATAAATAATTAATCAAAACGTTCATCTTAAGGGCAATTGTTACGTCGCCTTCAATCTGAACCATTTTCCTGAAAAACGCCTGTTGCGGCGTAATTTCCCTTCTTATAATAGACATTAAGGTTTCACCATCCATTAGAAATGTTGATGAGGGTTCTAACACAGGCTCACTAGATGGTGAGCTGGCATCAATGTAATTTCTTACAACACGCTTTAAGATTCCGCCTTCCACTTCAATAGTCCAACTGCCAGCGTTGTCACCGGCAATGTCAAATCTGATAACAGCGTTAAGACTCTCAATCCTGGGCAGTGAACACAAGTTCACTCTGGCAAAAATTAACTCTTCAAAATATTCTGCAGGAGTTGTTTCACCTGTAATCTCAGGCCGCTTTCTAATGCCATTTGGCTTTATGTCAACCGTTTGGTAAGCCTTATTATCATTCATTAGTATATACCCTCAGTAATAAAACCGACAATTACTTCTAACAATAAAAGGTTAAAACCTTAACTCCGGAAACTTAAAAGAAAATTTTCTCATAATATCAAGCCATTTCAACTTCTTGTAACTTTGTCCGTTTTCTATCCCCCCAATTGTGAGAAATAGCGAAACCGACTATTACCTTGGCTAAATCCTTTGTAATAGCAGGGCAAGTAATACCTGCACGCTTCAATACACTCTGAGTATTTCTGCAATCAAATCGCAATCTACTAAATAGATAAGAATAATAAGTTCTTGTCTGACGAAGGAATAATCTCTCGATGGCACTCAAATGTTTGTGTTCCATAGGCCCATCAATCTTCACCTTTATTCCATTAATTTCCAGGACGGACATTAACAAATCCCTTAATTCACCGAGTTCAGGCGGGTTTGGATTTGTGATATGAAAGATTTTGTCAGCAGTCTCTTTCTCTTTTAAGATTGCAACTATGGCATCTGCAACATAATCTACAGGCACTAGATTAATCAACGCATCCGGAACTCCGGGCACCCTTACGGTAATATCGTTTAAATTCTCACTATTGTGATTAATCAAAGCATTTCTAATATTGAATAAAACCTTTGCAAAAGTGTATAGATTATCAAATTTACAAGTTGCCCCAGTTTTAGAATCTCCTACTATTATGCTCGGGCGGTATATCGTATAAGGAATTTCATCGCCTTTTGCATATTTAATCACAACTTGCTCGGCAATGAATTTACTCCTTTCATACTCATTATTAAATAGTGGTTCTTCATCTACCAGTTCGTTTTCGTAAACAATATCATTTTGTTTGCCTGCCACATACGCTGTGCTGATATAATGAAACCTCTTTTGCTTGCCAGTATTAGCAAACTGCAGCATGTTTTCTGTTCCTTTGACGTTTACTGTCATAAGCTCGTCTGCTCGTTGATTCTCAAAGTGAGTCGCTGCAGCACAGTGAAAGACTTCATCTACCTCATAACACAACCTTTTGAACTCGTTTTTCTCTAAACCTAAATCCCTGGACGTTATATCTCCCCCGAATATTTCTACATTGCTTAAAAACAGATCATATAGCGATTCATCTGCGCCCATCCGGTCGCCAGCCATACTGTTTTGTTCCAGTAAGTATTCGTCAAACTGATTTCCCAGAATAAACTCCTTAATCGCACCTTCCCGCCCAAATGATGTTGTCAAAGTATCATTATTTCTTTTTCTTATCAACAACCTTAGCTTAAAACCGGAATCTAAAAGTCTTCGCGTAACAGCGCTTCCGAGAAAACCTGTTGCTCCTGTTACTAAAATTATTTTTTGTTTTTTCTCCATATTAATCTTATTCCTTCCAGTAGCTTAAGTCGGAATATATCATTTATCATTTGCTTTCACCCTGACTGCTTCAAGAATTGCCTCTTCTATTTCATTACGATCGACCGGTTTTTGAAATAACCTAAAGGACTCGTGGATAATAGAAGATACCGAAGATAAAGGCTCGTTATTATCAGTAACAACAATAACCGGTAATTTATAATCTATCGTCTTTATTACTGAAAATATCTGTGTACCGTTTATATCATTTGATTGTAAATTAAAGACAATTGCATCAAATCTTTCTTTCAGTATATACTTTACGGCTTCACCCGGCCTGGAGGCTTCTTGTATGCAAAGCCCTTTTAATTCGAGCACACTCCTTAAATTGCATCTAAACAAATCGTCGGGGTCACAGATAAGAACTTTTTGCATTTTCAGTAACAATAACTTTTAATAATAATTGAACGCATCACTTTCTGGTTTTTTTATTCTTCTTCAAGAACAACTCCGCCTCTTCTTTTCCCGTAAGAATGTCTTCAGTGATTAGATATGTGCCACCCATCGAAGCAGACCATATCTTTTTCGACATACCAGCATTAAATCCGGTGAGTGGATACGCCAGCCCACCAACTACTCCTCCAATCACTGCTATATTCACCTTTATAG
>Ga0155342_1093_pt2 | contig 15904 bp, 16 predicted proteins | sample RifCSPhighO2_02_FD_106310 | JGI IMG/M metagenome (GOLD analysis project Ga0155342, IMG submission 106310) | Planctomycetes bacterium RIFCSPHIGHO2_02_FULL_40_12 | reverse complement strand
TCGCACCAGGGCAGGCTGAAATCTCAAATCGTAAATCCCAAATCATTATCTCCCCCCTTTCTTTAAGATATGGTTATATCTCTTGAAGTCTTCTTCTCTGGGGACAGCGTCCCGCAATTCTATGTAGGCCATGTTTTTTCAGGAAAATTGTCTGATAGTTTTTAATTATTTTGTCCCGATACACTTCGCTTTATACAAATCCCAACGAAGCTGCAGGCTCATCCAGAAATCTTCCGAAGCTAAATTATCTCCCGCATCCGTCAAACAACATCTGGCAAAAAGTTACAAAGTAAATAATTAAATGGATACAATATTATGTGTGTTTTATTGTACGAATATCATATCTTCTTGCGAATGCGTATTCTTCCTGGAGAGGCTACGGTAAAAGACTGAGAAAGCTCATTCGAGTGGTCACGTATTATTGAGGAGACAATCCTGGCTTTCTCAATTTGAGATAATCCCGCCAAGCGAAGAAGTAAAACACCAGCAGAAATACGATTTTGACGAAAGATTAACTCACCATAATCTTTGTCGGTTGTTAACAGCAGTGCGTTATTTTGATTTGCTCTTTCCAATATTGTTTCGTCTGGAATGCCAGGATCCATATCTGCTACATAGAGAACCTCGTGACCTTCTCTACGAAGACGTGCAACTATCTTGTCGGTCAACACATTCATCGGCCATCAGGTTCATTAAGCTGACTCCGCTACAGGATAAACTACATCAGCTTTTAAGGCTTTTACAGCAAAATCCAGAGCTGCCTGGATAGCATCCTTTGTTAACCGGGGATGAGCATCCAGGATTTGCTCAACTGTCTCACCGGCAGCCAGTCTTTCTAAAATGTGTTCAACAGTAATTCGTGTTCCCGCGATTACCGGTTTCCCCATCATTACTGAGGGATTTGACAGAATAAGTTTTTCTACCATTTTTATTACCTCAAATTTAACATTATTGTATTAAGTGTCAGATTTTACTCTTTATTATTTTCTTGTCAATCTGTTTTGGAGTATGAAGCTGAATAATAGGAACCTCTGTATATGCTCAGTACATCAGGTAACTCTTTTGGTATAAAAACTTATCACTATTGCACATACTCAATATTATTTTCCTTACACCAATCAATTGTATCTATAATATCCGACAATTTTACAGGTTTATTCATAATATCTCTCTCGATAATTTAACTCCACATAACGCAAAATTTCTTCCTATTCACCAATAATTTTCACAAGTACTCTCTTTTTCCGTCTGCCGTCAAATTCTCCGTAAAATATCTGTTCCCAGGGGCCAAAATCCAATTTGCCTCCGGTTATTGCGACTACGACTTCGCGTCCCATTACCTGCCTCTTTAGATGTGCATCGCCATTATCCTCACCGGTATTGTTATGACGGTATTGTGAGATTGGCTCATGAGGTGCCAGCTTTTCCAGCCATTCCTCATAATCCTGATGAAGGCCGGACTCATCATCATTGATAAGGACAGATGCCGTGATGTGCATGGCATTGACGAGGACAAGGCCCTCCTGAATGCCGCTTTCTCTGAGGCAGGTATTGATCTGAGGCGTGATGTTTATGAATTCCATCCTTTTCGTCACATTAAACCATAGCTCTTTACGATAGCTCTTCATTTTCATCCTCTCCTTTCTGAAATTATAAATATTGCAAGTTTACATTCTCACTTCTAATTCCTCAATAACCAATTATAACGGTTGACAAGATATTGCACCATATTATAGTATATCCATGTAAATATTGAGTTTATAACATTTTAACACAGCAAAAAAATTAAACGATTAGTAGAATATGATAATTATGCTATCAAGGATTATCAATTTCATAAAAACCGATATATGGAGGATTCGCTTAAAAGACCATCCCCGCAGGAAAATATTTTTCATTAAACAACTAAGGGTTGTTCTTTTGGCATTTCGCGGATTTTATGAAAACAAATGCAGCTTAAGGGCGTCCGCTCTCACCTTCTACTCTTTACTTTCAATTGTTCCCGTGGTTGCTCTGGCGTTTGGTATTGCAAAGGGCTTTGGCGCTGATAAATCTCTTGAAAAACAACTCCTGGAGAAATTTCCCGGACAGGAAGAAGTGTTCATACAGGTTACAGGCTTTGCCCGTTCACTTCTTGAGGAAACCAAAGGGGGAATGATAGCCGGCATAGGTGTGGCGATTCTTTTCTTGATAGTAATAAAATTATTAAGCAACATCGAACATTCATTCAATGATATATGGGGAATCAAGGAACCGCGAAGCGCCACCAGGAAAATAACTGATTACATTTCCATAATGCTTATTTGTCCTATACTTATAATTATCTCAAGTGGTATCACTGTGTTTATAGTTACTCAGATAACTCTCATAACCGAGCAGTTCTCATTATTAGGATTTTTCAGCCCCATAATATTTTTCTCACTAAAATTAATACCTTATTGCATCCTCTGCGGGGTTTTCACATTTATTTATATCTTTATGCCCAACACGAAGGTCTCTCTTAAATCCGGCCTTATAGCAGGTGTGATTGCCGGAACAGCTTATCAAGCTGTACAATGGGGATATATCCATTTTCAGATTGGGGTAGCGCACTATAATGCTATTTATGGAAGTTTTGCCGCCTTGCCACTGTTTTTGATATGGCTGCAGATTAGCTGGCTGATAGTTCTTTTTGGGGCAGAAATCTCTTTTGCCATTCAGAATATAGATACGTATGAGTTCGAGCCTGATTGCTCACGTGTAAGTTCTTCCTTCAAGAAACTACTCTCTTTACAAATCGCCCATCTACTAATAAAGAATTTTTCTAACGGACATAAACCATTAACCGCAACCCAGATTTCATATACCCTGGAAATACCCATTCGTCTGGTACACCAGATACTCTACGAATTAGTTGAGTGTGGTGTTGCTGCCGAAACCAGGACTAAAGAGTATAAAGAGTTTGCATATCAACCAGCCCGTACTATTAATGTGCTTACCATAAAATATGTCGTTGATGCCTTGGAACAAAGAGGAGCCGATAACATACCAGTTGCGCAGACTAAGGAACTAAAGACATTGTCGGAAACGCTGCAAACGTTTAATGATACAATTGAAAAATCATCCGCAAACAAGCTTTTAAAAGATTTATAAAGGTTTTACCATAAATTAACATGAAGAAATTATTAAGTACTATCGCCTTTGCAATCCTGGCGTCTTCAATATTTTTAATAAATAACCCTGAAGGTATCCTTGCGGAAGTTGTTGTAGTTCACGCAAATGAAGCATGGCAAAGAACCGACATAATCTTGAAGAAAAACCATACTATTAAGTGGCACGTAAAGGATGATGATTACTGGAGCTTTAATACTGCAATGTTTCCTGAAGGCCATAATGCAGATGGAATACCTGTGCCTGCTTTAGAAAGTTACGCTTTACCGGAAGAGGATATAGGCATGCTGCTTGGCAAAACAGGTGAAGGCCGGATTATTCCAATGGGGCTGTCCGGTTCAGATTATATCAGACCTGAAGAGGAAGGGAATTATTTATATTTAACCATGAATGATGATTTAATCGGCAAATTTGGAGAAGGATTCAAGGACAATAATGGTGAAATACTGGTTACGATAACACAAATCCCAAGAAGGGTAGCCAAAATAGGAATTTTGTTTATTGAGGGTTGTCCCGGTGTTTTAACAACGGCAGAGTATATTAAGGAAGTTGTTGTTGAGGAGGATATTGATGCAGAAATAAGTTTAATCCTGATTGAGACGGCAGAAGATGCACGGCAATTACATTTTACCGGTTCTCCCACGGTGAGAATTAACGGCGCAGATATAGAAACTAATATCGTGGACATTAAAAATTATGGTTTAAGAAGCCGATTGTATAATATTGATGGCAAGGAATCCGGTTACCCCTCTAAGGATATGATTAAAGATGCAATTCAAAAGATAAAATGATGCCGTGGCAACGAACAATTCCGCCCGGTTTGACAAGAACCTTGATAAACTATAATATAGATATGTATAAAAGGGCAAAGAAAGCAAAAACAGTAAAGTAACATGCAATAGTGGATTTTGTTAAAATATGGCTGGTCTTCTTTGAAATAATATAAAAGACATAAATACTTCCAATAAACCCTGCAAGAATAAATAATAGTTCAAGCGCTGATATGCCACCGATTTGATTCGTAATCAGGCCTTCGCTTGCTATTCTGTTTGATTTATAAACATTGGTTATCTCCAATAATCTCCAGAAATTTGCCTTAAGTTTATCCCAATAAAAAGCAAGATGCCCCATAAGCGCAAGTGGAATAGCTGCAAATCCGAAATCAGCAATCCTTTTTTTCGTATTGTCAAACGAGAATCCGCTGCATACATAATCAAGAAGCCCAATCAAAACAAATGGCATTGCGGATACAAAGATAAATATTAATGTATAAAGTACAGTTTGATTGATTCCAGTGAAGTTGTATAAAGATTGAAATAACCCTGAATCTATACTAAGAAGGCTTCTGTATTCTACTAAAAGCACACCTAATAACGACAACGAAAGGAATGAATCAGCTAAGGATCTATTAGACAATCCGGCTATGTCACTTCCGGGCGCCTGAATATTGACTTTTATTGAACTGTGACCACAATTCTTATAACAATTCATACACAAAACACAGTCTCTATTACTTTCCAATCCATAAGGATGCAAAAACATCGGGCAGCCTTTTATTGACCTTGTCCCCAGGTAACAATCTTGAGTCTCACATTGATTCAGGCATACGCTTCTATTTGCCTTTAATGAAGTTAATGATGAAAGAGAATAAATTCCGAGCAAACCTCCAAGCGGGCAAACGTGTCTACACCACACTCTCCTTTCATAGAGAAGGCCTGAAATAACCGCGCCGGAAAGAATGGATATAAGCAAAAATGCCGTCAGTATTGACGAACGCGGCATTATGGTTACACCTTCCAGCCAGAATATTAAGAAGATCATCCCAATAGTGATATATCTCCCGTATACAACAAATACAACTGGAATTTGAAGATTAAAACATTTTAAACGTTGTATCCAGTCGCCTGCCGCAGCAAAAGGACAGACTCCGCACAAAGACCTTCCAGATAACATGGTAATTAAGTACATACCAAATAATCCGGTAGACCACAAAAATACATTTGCAAAATTCAGGAGACCATCTTTGTTTCCCATGAATAACATACAAAGTATCATTGTGAGCAGTGCAATGCTCAGGATTTGAATTCCTTGCGGATAATATTTGCTTTCTATGAATCCTTTAATTGCATTCACTGAAAGAATATTAAAAGACCATTTCTTCTCTTCACTTGGTATCCCAAAGATTATCTGTTCAGACGTTACAGTATTACCTTTTGCAAGGTAAACGGCCCGCCTTATAACGTTCTCAAGCTCTATTACATTTCCAGGCCAATCATAGCTCATCAATCGTCCCATTGCATCGTCAGACACATTTTTCACATCTTTGTGTAATTCCCCGCTGAACTTCTCAAGTAAGTGTTTTGTAAGCATTGGGATACTGCGTTTCTGGTTTCTAAGTGCCTTTAACTGATAGAAATTTTTACCTAAAATATTATAAAGATTCTTGTCAAACTTGCCGTGCTCAATAGATGAGGCGATACGGTCAGACACAGATGCCACAATCCTGGCATTTGAAAAAACATGATCGCTTCCATTGACACGATTAAATTTTCCTTCCTGTATATAATTTAATAATTTGATTTGATTCGCTTGATTTAAACTATCCACATGATCCAAAAAGATCGTCCCTGAATCAGCCAGTTCAAGATATCCCAAACGCGTCGCAACATCCTCTATTACATTACTTTTCCCAAGAGACGCACTATCTTGTGTGCCTTTCCCGAATGCATCATCACAACTTATTACGTAAGAACTCTTTTCATACCCAAAAAGCTCTTCTCCCCATGAATCATTGTCAATGTCTCTACAATCAACGTCTACAAAAGGCCCTTTGGAACGTTTACCTTTATAATGAATGATTTTTGACATCGGTATCTTGCCTGTCCCGTCTTCACCGTTTATTAATACCGGTTCATCAATTAAAGCCATAGCATTAACGAAGGCATTTATTTTATCGATATATTTGCCTTTGCCTACGAAACCTAAACTTTTAGAGTCCTTTTTACCACTCTCTCTCTCTGTAATCTGTATCCTTTTTTTAAGGCGTGCGTGCGCAATGGCAAGGGCGATGTGGTTTGCAAGTATCGTCAATCCCCTGATATCTTCATATGTATACTTCCTTCGATCCACAGTCTGGATGTTAATTGCGCCAATTAAATCTTTTTTAGTGCCTAATGGCACTGATAGTAATGATGACAAACGCTCTTCATGGACTTCAGAAAAGAATTTTACCCTTGGGTCGGTGTGTACATGTTCAAGCGCTGCTGGTTCGTTGTACCTGACTACCCACCCGGTGATACCTTCGTCTAATCGCATTCTTATTTTCTTTATTGCCCTACTATCAAAACCAACCGCCGCTTCCAATATCAGATTATTAGAGACTGAATCAAGTAAGAATATCGAGCAGGCATCCGCCTTCATTTCTTCATTAACTTCTTTAACGACCATTGATAAAATCTTACTGATGTCTTCATCCAGATGGAAAAGCTGGGTTACTCTGTTTATTACGTCTAATTTTCTCTCTTTCTCAATCTTATCTTCAAGATCCTCAACTATTTTAATCTTTTCCTTCTCAAAAAAGTCAAAGAACGTTTTCATTCTCATAGAGATAACTCTACTCAGATAAACGCTCAAGACAGGGTTTTTTTGAATCAGTTCTTGGATATCATTTTTGTAAAGTACAAGGAGTTCAACATCTTCTTTTACTTTTATGGTTGCAAGGTATGGCTCGTCAGTTAGCAGGGAGATCGTCCCAAAGCAGCCCCCTTCTCTAAGAACTGCTACAGTAATTTCTTCTCCGCTGCTATCAGTTAAAGTTTCTACTACAGAACCGATATGTATTATAAATAAACAATTACCCTTCTGTCCTCTTTCGCATATTTTTTGACCGACCCCATAATGTTGAACCTGAAGCTTTGAAACAATCTTTTTTAAAAGATTGTTAGATAATAAGGAAAAAGGTTCGTAATTCTTTAAAAAATCTCTTTTTTGTTTGAAAAAACTTGTTTCTTCTGTCATTTTTATTCTTAATAACTAAATCATGGGGTTTTTAGATAGTAATTTGGCATAAGTAATTTTATGTTAAGTGATTATGGATATGTTTATAATCTCTTATTCATACTACATCATTGAATTATGAAAGAAAACAAAAATATCCACAATTTCTACAAACAGTTAGCAATTTTCAGCCAATAAAAACAGAAAATCTCTTGACGTGAATATGTTTTAATGTATAATCCGTAAACTTAAAATATTTCTTTTCAGGCTAACAAGACATCTCAAGTAGAGAGGGGGTGATATTAGCCACTTTTTTTATTTTAATACACAATAAAAGGTTCACCGCAATTTAGTTAGATTGTTTATTTTTTAATTTTGAAAGGAGAGAGGAATGTTAAATAAGTTGAAATTTGCTTTTATATCGCTAATGGCTGCCGGATTAAGCTTCTGTTTGGGCAACGTTAGTACTGCTTATGATGAGCCACCTGCAACAGTCATAGTTCAGGTTATAGCGCTTGGTGCGCCAATTGAACATGCTGATGTAAGTGTAGGAGATAATTCTGACACTACAGGCCACAATGGAAACAAAGTTTTTCAGGTACACAGGGGAACATACACAGTTTCATGTTCTGGCCCGCATGGCGGTTCCGGCAGTACGGAAATTACAGTTAATCCAGGAGAAATCACACAGGTAACATTTGATTTAGGCGCTGAAGGTCTTCACGCTTCCGGAGGTCATTGATCTCATATTAGTAAACTACAAGGCTTCAGGGTTCATATGTAACCCTGAAGCCTTTTTTTATTTAAGAAACATTTCACAAACCCCATTATTATTCTGATTTCTGCCGGGATATTCGTTATCGCTATCAAATCTTGTTAACCTGCCCGCCCGCCTGTACCTTCGGGCAGGAATAGGTACCCGTCCGAACGGCATTGCCGGGCGGGCTGGCGGGTAAGTTTGACATCCCTGAATATTCCATCAGATGTAGTTATACATATCACAGTTGATTTATATTTAAGCGTTAGTATAATGAACCCCTATGAATAACAAACTGGATATAGAAACAATTATAAATAAGATCCGCAATGCTGAAGATGTTACATTAAAACCAGTGACAGACATTGTGGCGCTTAAGATATCCAAGGGACCTTATGATGGGGGGCCGGAAAACAATATCATCAAGGCTGAGAAAATAACGGCAGAATATATTTCAGATAATTACAGTACCCTGGACGAATTTCACAAAGACTTAACAATATTAGACGGTGGAATAAAAGGAATAGAGGCCATTGCAGATAAAATATATAAATATTATAAAACCTGTGACCATCTGGACTTTGATACTGTAAAAGGAAGTATAAGCAGTAAAAAAGATATTACATTAAAAATAATTACGGATCTGGTCGCATACAAGATATCAGAGAGCAAGGATGACAAGGGCCCTGACCTGAATTTTATTTCCGCAGAAACTTTCGTAGCTGAATACGTTTCGAAAAACTTCAGAAACAAGAAAGAACTGGAAAGCAAGATATCAAAGCTGGGTAAGGACATGAAAGGGCTGAATAGATTCGCTGATATTGTGTACAACCATTTTGCTAATAATAAAGACAAATGAAGGCCATCTTTGTACATTTATCTGGAAGCAAGAGAGGCAAAACCGAGTCTTTTACAGACTCGAAAATCGACATAGGGACAGACTCTTCATGTAAACTGAAGTTTAATCCGCTTGCTGATAAGAACACCTCGACTCTTCATGCCGAAATAGAATTAAGAGAATGTGATTATATCCTGAAGGATTTAAATAGCTCCAAAGGCACATTTGTAAACAACAGGTTGATAAAGGAGGTAGTTATACATGATAGCGATCTTATTGAGTTTGGTGACAATGGGCCGAGGGTACGTTTCAGAATAAAAACTGAGGAAGGAGATGTATGCAAGCCGTTCAGAGAAATACTGGCGGATTCCATGGATATTGCCAGAGAGCCTCACAGGGGCAGAAAATTAATCACTGCAGCATCTTTCTTTAAAAGCCTGCTGATAGAGGCTTTTACACAATCTTCCTTTAAATTCAGACTTGTTACTGTCTTTATCTTCTTTCTCACATTTATTGGAATCATTACATTATTCCATACCATATACTCCAACCTGACAGAAACAACGAAAAGAGTGGAAATATTAGAATTTGAAAGCGTCATCGGCGAAAAGATAATTAAAGATTATAGTAAAGGTATCTGCTTGATCCAGTGTTCTTTTTCCTTAGTTGACGAAACAACCGGCGAACCGCTAAAGGCATGGCATAATGGACGTTTACTGACCAACAACCTTACCGGAACGGGATTTATAATCAGCAAAAAAGGCAAGGTATTAACAAATCGACACGTTATAGAACCATGGTGGGACAGGACGGCATATTCCGTCCCTATAGAGCCTGGTTTAAAACCCAAAATCGAGATATTAAGGGCCTTTTTCCCGGACGTAAAGAATCCTGTTCTGCTTAAAGTGGAAAAGGTCTCCGAAACGGCTGATGTCGCCCTGTTAAGTTTCAAACCTGAAGGTATAGATATACCTGTACTTGAATTGGATTTGAGCGGTATGGATGCAATAGAGGGGGAACCTGTCGTCCTGTTAGGTTATCCGGCCGGTATGAATGCCCTTTTAGCAAAGACTGACCCTGATATTGCACAGCAAATATCAAAATTACCATTTTTAGAAGCAGCTCAGGAACTTTCAAACCACCGCTTGATAAAACCTATATCAACCCAGGGACACATCAGCGATGTCTTAAACGAAAGGATAATCTACGATGCATTGACAACTGTTGGCGGCAGCGGAGGGCCGCTTTTTAATAATAAAGGCAAGGTAATTGCCATAAATTATGGTATCTTTCGCGGTTTCACGGGGGCAAACTTTGGTGTTCCCATAAAGTATGCCATAGAATTAATAGAAGATGAAAAACATTAATACAGTTATTTTTGACATGGATGGTGTGATTGTGGACGGCATGCCCTACCACATCCAATCATGGAAAGAGGCGTTGTCAACTATAGACATGCCTGTATCCGACCTGGAAATTTACCTACTGGAAGGCATGACAGGCAGGGAAACAATGGAAATATTTGCCAGTAAAAGCAACAGGTCTCTTTCGGACGAAACTGTTGAAAATGTAATTAGACTTAAACGCAAGATATTTAATGATATCTTTACCGTGACACTAATGAAGGGTGTTAAGGATTTTCTATTTGAATTAAAGGATCGCCGGTACAACCTCGCCCTGGTAACCGGCACCCGTTTAGAAGTTGTTAAAAAGGTTCTACAGATGGGTCTGAACGACATCTTTAAGGTTATCGTTACCGGTGAAAGAGTAAATAAGGGGAAGCCTGATCCCGAACCTTATTTAAAGGCCGTAGACGAACTTGGCGCCAGGAAAGAAGATTGCATAGTAATAGAAAATGCACCGGCAGGCATAACTTCGGCAAAGAATGCAGGATTAACATGTTTTGCAGTACAAACTTCTCTTCCGGAAGAGTATTTAAAAGATGCGGATAAGATATTTCAGGACATAGATGGCGTCTCAAAATTCTTATTAAAGTAATGAACAGGTTAATAAACTTTTCTTTGTGTCTTATGCTCGTTATCTCTTTTCCCGTAATATCTGAAGCGGCACAAGTAGATTTTGCCTGGAGTACGCCTGAATTTATCTCACACAAAAAGGATTCAGAAGGCGAGAAAAAATATTTAATTTGGTGTTACTCAATAAGAAATACTATTGATAAGGAGATTACGGTACCTGTAGCAACTTTACTGACAACCGACACACATAAATACTATGAAGATAAATACATTCCGGAGATTGCCGGGAAAGTTTCTGAGGGGGATGAAAAGTATATAAGTGCAGATGAAATGAAAGGAGAATTTGATCCGGGAGTTACCAAAAAAGGGATTGCAATATTTGAAGACATTGATCCCCATGCGAAGAGAATAAACATCTTTATGACAGGGTTGTCACATCTTTTCTTTTGGAGATGGAGGTTAGTAGATCCATCCTATAAGATTACTTATAAGAAATCGGGTGACAAATGGATACTGGAAGAACATGGTTTCACAAAAGACAATTCACATATAAACTATGCCGACCCGCCTGAACGTAGTCGGGCAGGCAAGCTTAAGTAAAAATGGGTGTTGAGCCGGAAATATAGAAAACCTTCTAACCCGCCTGAACGACGCATCAATACGAATATACTCACGAGTGACGAGTCGGGCAGGTCGTACCTTTTGGAACGTCTTACCCGCCTGAACGTAGTCTGGCAGGTGGGGGCGGATTTTGAACCTTTTCTTTTAGAAGTCTTCCTGACTTGAACCGTACAATTCTTTTTGGGGGTACATATACAGTTGTGCCTGTCTTGGGATTTCTCCCAATTCTGGAGCCTCTTTCAACTGTAGTAAGAATACCAAAGTCCCTGAATTCTAACCGGTTGCCATTTACGAGCTCTTCAGTACATAATTCCAGGAAAAGCTGAATAGTTTGCTTAGTAACTATTTGCGGACTTTCTAATTCTTGAGAAATAGCCTCAGCTAATTCTCTTTTTGTTATTGTGGCCATGTTCTATTTACTCCAAAAACATTTACAATTCATAAAATCAGGGGTAATTATACACATAAGTTTAATTATGTCAATACCTTTGAGAGAAAAAGCAGAATTTTTTTAACCGAATTTTTCTTCAAAGAGCGCCTTTATATTAACTTTATAAAAAGATAAGATTTTTCTGATTCCGTCATGAAATTCACCGAGTTTATACACAAGTATAATAAAACAAACAACTTTCCTTTCTATATAATAAGCGGAAATGAGTATTTCTTAAAGAAACAGGCCTTAGCAGAGATAAAAAAGCGTTTTTTTTCTGAGGGAGGCGGCGTTAAACAGGGCTTAATCGAGTTTAATAGTAATGACGCTGGTAGTAATTTTACAGGTAATCAAACAGAAGATGATAATGCAAGAAGAAACACTAAGACTTCTACCTTATTTAATGATGTCTTTGATGAAATGAAAACCGCTCCTATGTTTGGAAAACATAAGCTGGTAATAGTTGAGAATGCTGACAGTTTTCTGGGTGGAGATCAGGATAAGGTTTTGGGATATATTAAAAATCCTTCTGGCGTTAACTGCCTGATTTTAGAAGTCTTATCCATAGACAAAAGGACTAAATTAGCAAAGGCCATGGACGGTAAATGTGGAATACTTATTGAGTGCGACAAACTTTATGATAGCCCTGCACCCTGGGAAGTAAAGAGACCGGAATATGATAGTGAGTTAACGAGATGGATTGTTGTGCATGCCAGAAATTTTGATAAAACTATGAATCTGAAATCTGCTTTTTGTCTCCTGGAAAAGACAGGAAACAACCTGTCAATTATTAATAATCAGATAGACGCATTATCAGTTTATACGGGTGACAGGAATGAAATTACCATAGAAGATATTCAAAATCTGATAGGTGTCAGCCACAGGGAGAAACTTTATAATCTGCTTGATGCAATTGGTATGAAGGACATTATCTCCGCAGTAAAGATAGCCAGAACCATTTTTGATATTGGAATGGAGAACGAGCGTAATAATATCACTTACGATGCGAAATCAATTGCAATAACTATAGTAAGCTCATTACATAGAAGAATGAAAGATTTATGGAAGATTATGCGGTTACTGAATAATGGTGGAGGCAAAAAAGAGATTTTAGAAAAAAAATATGCGCCAATGCCATTTGTTGACAAATTTATAAAACAGGCTCGGAATTTTAACGAAGTAGAAATGCCTGAAAAATGGAAGTATATGTTAGAAGCAGATTTGTTATGTAAAACCAGCCGCCTGTCTCCAGCCCTCATAGTCGAACAACTGATAACCAAATTATGTATGTGGCCGGGAAAAAATTAAAAAATACGACATATTAAATAGATTATATATATCCGGAATTATATGCTTATGCGCTTTTGCGAAGCTTTTTCGGCATAAGTTGAGTTTTTCCTGTTACGACATCCGGCGTAACTACATAAACAGCGCCTTTTCCATCTGTGGGCAAATCAAACATGGCATCCAGCATAAAACCCTCAAATATCGAACGCAATGCCCTTGCCCCTGTCTTGCGCTCAAGAGCCTTTTCGCTTATTTCCACCAGGGCCTCTTTTGAAAACTCTACGACTGCATTTTCCATCTCAAATATCTTCTGATATTGCTTAACGATAGCATTCTTAGGCTCCATCATAATCCTGATCAAATCACCCTTGTCAAGCGGCATCAGAGATGTGATTACATGAAGCCTGCCAATGAATTCGTGAATCATGCCGTATTCGATTAAGTCATTCATTTTAATTTCAGATAGAATTTCTCCGGCAGATTTATCATCTGTTAAATCCGTCTTTGCGCCGAATCCTATAGCTTTCTTTCCAATCCTTCTTCTTATTATGTCCTCGATGCCGCTGAAGGTTCCGCCGCAAATAAACAGAATATCCTTAGTATCCATTTGTATGTATTGCTGTTCCGGATGTTTCCTCCCACCCTGAGGCGGTACATTGACTATAGACTGCTCAAACATCTTAAGCAGTGATTGTTGTACGCCCTCGCCTGAAACATCTCGTGTTATAGATGTATTTGGGCCTTTTCTGGCAATCTTGTCTACCTCATCTAAATAGACAATCCCCTGCTGCGCACGGGCTACATTAAAATCGGCATCCCTCAGCAACCTTAAAAGGACATTTTCAACATCCTCACCAACATAACCTGCTTCAGTAAAAGTAGTGGCGTCAGCTATAGCAAATGGTACGTCAAGAATCTTCGCAAGTATTTTAGCCAGCAAAGTCTTTCCTGAACCTGTAGGCCCGACAAGAAGAACGTTGCTTTTTTCCAGTTCTACATCATCAATCGTCTCCGAAATCAACCTTTTGTAGTGATTATGAACCGCTACAGCCAGTACCTTTTTTGCCATATCCTGCCCGATAATATAGTCATCTAAACGTTCTTTTACATATGCCGGTGTTGGAATCTTTCTCGTCAAATGTTTACTGGTTTTTTCATTATCTTTCTGTATAAGTGTGTGGCAGGCATCAATACATTCATTACAAATGTATACGTTGCGGTCTCCCTGTATTAATCTTTTAACTATATTATAATTTCTGCCACAAAATGAACATGACATGGTCTTATCTTTCTTATCCCTGGTTTTATTGTCCATTTCTATTCCTTGTTTAATATGACATTTGAATATAATGATAAATAAACTGGCTTGTATGCTAACAAAAAGCCATTCATAAATCCAGAATAAATGTGGATTTGCTTCCCGCCTTGAATGACCCGTCCCCGCCAGAATGATTGTCGGGCTGGCGAATGGCTTGGCCGGGCGGGCGAGTCGGGCAGGCGCTTGATTACAAAGGAACCTTGCGTGCCATTATAGTTTGCGTGATCGGCTGTATCGTCCAGATTGCAATTCTCCCGGCAATCTTCTCCTTCTTGAAAATTTTACCCAAACCAGTTTAAATTTCTTAATTGATAAAGAAAGACGTGCCCAGTTTTCCCCTTGTTTTCAATGATTTAATTTATTAACATAAGAACGAGGAATAATTACCATCTATTCTGACTGTAAATCTTTAATACAACAAACTCTGACATAGCAGATGACAAAAGAAGAACACATCAAATACTGGCTTGAAAGTGCTCAACATGATCTTGAATCTGCCGAAAACATCCTTGATTCAGGAAGATATGATTGGTGTTTATTTATTGGGCATTTAGCATTAGAAAAGATTTTGAAAGCAGTATTCGTTGACAGAAATGATAATAATATGCCACCAAAAGTTCATAACCTTGTAAGATTGGCAGAATTATCAAAGATAGAACTGGATGAAGATCAGAAATTTCATTTAGACAAAATATCTGATTTTAATATCCAAACTCGGTACCCTGATTACAAGTTGGACTTTTATAAGCGCTGCAATTTAGAATACACAAATGAGTATTTGGCCAAAATAAAGGAGTTTTACGCATGGTTCAGTTCCCTGCTAAAGTAAAGAATACTATAGACAGATATATCCGGGAATTAAATCGGAATAATATTCCAATTAAAGAAGCAATCCTTTTTGGAAGTTGTGCAAAAGGGAATTATCAAGAATGGAGCGATATAGACATTGCTTTAGTTTCTGACATATTTGAGGGTAACCGAATCGATGATAAGGATAAAATAAGAAAAATTACGCTATCTATAAGTAGTGAAATAGAGGTCATCCCTTTTGCTCCAGATGATTTCAATCTGCAAAATCCATTTGCAAAAGAAATCTTGAAAACAGGAATAAAATTGATTTAGTTAATCAAATCAGGCAACTTAAGCAAATTGTTTCATAGCCATGTTTTTAATACTCTTATAATCAACTTTTCCTGACGGAAGCATGGGAATGGAATCAATTGGTATGTAATGGTCAGGTTGGGATAAATGAGTGAGGCCCAAACTGTCCAGTTTCCTGTTAAGCGATAGTTTGTCAGGATTTTCTTCTACTACAACGGCTATAAGCTGTTCTCCCTTCTGTGCGTGAGGGATATTTACAACTGCACACTTTCTCTTTTCATCGTCAGTATGTTCATCCAGGACATGGGATAATTTATCTTCGATGGGCGATAAGGGTATCATCTCGCCTCCTATTTTGGCAAACCTTTTCAGGCGATCGGTAATATACAAGAATCCATTTTCAAATTTACCTATATCACCGGTAATATAA
>Ga0155342_1130_pt1 | contig 15953 bp, 16 predicted proteins | sample RifCSPhighO2_02_FD_106310 | JGI IMG/M metagenome (GOLD analysis project Ga0155342, IMG submission 106310) | Planctomycetes bacterium RIFCSPHIGHO2_02_FULL_40_12 | reverse complement strand
ATCCATCGAGTGAGAAGACAGTTCTTAAGTTCACCACACCAGGAGCGGATCATAATGGAGGATGGTTAGGTTTCAGTCCCGTGGATTCTCTGCTTTACATCACGACTGGTGACGGGGGCGGCTCTTATCCGGATGGTCAGAACGACAAAGGTCCCGGTCATACGGAACCGGGGGGTAACGCGCAAGATACGACGAGTAATCTTATGGGAAAAATTCTACGCATTGATCCCAATGTAGATGATTTTCCCAATGACCCCGATCGGAACTATGGTATTCCGTCTACAAATCCATTTGTTGGAACGCCCGACGATGATGAGATATGGGCGTATGGATTGAGGAATCCCTGGCGGGCCAGCTTTGATCCCATAGGTAATATGTACATTGCTGATGTGGGACAGGATGTTCGTGAAGAAATTGATTTTCTGCCAGTTTCAAGTGGAGGAATCAATTTTGGTTGGCGTCTTCGTGAAGGGACGATTGAGACGCCGACCGGAGGTGTTGGTGGTCCCAAACCACTTGGTGCCCTTGATCCGATCTATGATTATGCGCATGGTAGTGGGTCTACAGAGGGGCGTTCAGTTACTGGTGGTTTTGTCTATCAGGGTCCCGTCACATCCCTGCAGGGTCAATATTTTTTCGGTGATTTTGTGAATCCGAGAATATGGTCTTTCAGCTATGACGGTTCCGATCCGTCTCAGTTCAATGGTTCGAATATCACTAATTTTACAGATTGGACTGATCAAATGACGTTTGATGCGGGAAGTCTTGATAGTCTTTCTTCTTTTGGACAGGATGCGTCAGGGAATCTCTATGTGATTGATTATACGGATGGTGAACTGTATTTTCTCCAGGTTACAGATCCCACGATAGTCCCCGAACCTGCAACCATTGCGCTACTCGGTATTGGGTTAGCTGGACTTGCGGGGACAGCAGTAAGGCGGAAAATTAAAAAGAAAAGGATTAGCAAACAGTAGGAATAGTTTTACCAATAATGTTTCATTAACCAGATGCCTGCACTCTTCATAAACAGAGGAATGTAGGCGTTTCTTTATCAAATCTCTTTCCACCAAATTACCCCAACTACCAACTCTATTTGCCAAAGACTTTAAGCCTCTACCTTGCTTTGCTCCATGAATACCATTGAATTTTATACACTTCCCTGCTACTCTTTATAAAAGTTGTAATTGGGTTCAGCACATTCCCATGTGGGAGCGTGGGAACGAGTTAATGATGTGTAACATCCGCCCAGGCGGGTGGCTACAGCAATATGTGATGGTGATAAGCGTCTTAGTACTACATAAACAGAGGGTATCAGGAAGAACATGATTGAAATGAAATAGAGAATTCCGTAGATATGAGATACTTGGGGCAGTCTCACGGGCTTGAACTACCCTTTAAAAAGAGTTTTATTGACGATTATGACAACCTGATTATAGAAAAAAGGATATAAAGGCATGCAGCATGATAATATAGCAATCGAAGTTAAGAGCCTAAGGAAAGAATTCAAAGTAAGCTCATCCGGTAAAGGTTTCCTGGGTAAACTTCAGGCGCTTTTCCATAGAAGACACAAGATCATTACGGCTGTGAAAGATATTGACTTTAAGATAAGCCGTGGAGAGTTTGTAGGATATGTTGGTGAAAATGGCGCCGGTAAATCGACTACCATAAAAATGCTGACGGGTATACTTGTACCAACCTCCGGAACCGCAGAGGTAAATGGAATCGTTCCTTACAAGAACCGAAAAAAGAATGCCGCAAAGATTGGCGTGGTATTTGGCCAAAGAACACAGCTCTGGTGGGATCTGCCTGTTCGTGAGTCATTTGATTTGTTAAGAGTAATATTCCGCGTATCCAGATCGGAATTCGATCGTCAAATGGACAAACTGGAACAAGCGCTTGACCTTAAACCTCTTCTGGAAATGCCGGTGAGAAAGCTGTCATTAGGACAGAGGATGAGGTGTGATTTAGCCGCTTCTCTCATTCACAACCCACCCGTACTCTTTCTGGACGAGCCAACAATCGGCCTGGATGTGCTGGCAAAGGAGAATATAAGGAATTTCCTCGCAGAAATTAACAGGGAAGAAGGGACGACCATTATACTCACTACACATGACATGAACGATATCGAGCAGCTTTGCAAACGGCTTATCATACTCGAAGAAGGAAGGATTATGTTTGACGGTGAAACCGAGTTTCTAAAACAAAAATTTGTTCACGAAAAAGTAATAGAGGTAGAATTTCACGAGGACGGTTGTGTCATACAGGGAATACCAGGGGTCACTGTTGTGCGCGAGCAGGGGTGCAAGAAATGGTTGACTTTAGATAACGACAATTCCGGCATAGGAGAAGTTATAGGCACCATTGCCTCTCAATATAAGATAAAAGATATATCCGTAAAAGAGCCGTCAGTGGAAAGTATTATCAGGAACATTTATGACAATCGTGTAAGATTGTCGACGCCTTCGGGCAAATCTTTTACTGAATGAAATGAATCCAGAACTTTTTCTTAAATTCGTATCTATATCTTTCCAGAAGCAGGTCACGTATAGATTTGATTGCTTCGTTGGTATTGTGAATGGTTTTCTGTATGTCTTTATATTTACTTCATTATGGACGGCATTGTATTCTCAGTTCGATGCCACGGTGCATAATGGTTTTACATTAACGGCTATCATAACTTATGCTGTTCTGGTTATGGCAGTCAGGATATCCTTTACGATGGACGATTCTATTATCTATAGGAAAGTTATGGATGGTTCAATTGCAATGGAGCTTATAAGGCCGACATCCTTTTTCTTTATGAACCTTGCCGAGAATGTCGGCCACTCTCTCTTTCACATTATGGCAAGAACGGTCCCTATCGTCATAATATCCATTTTTCTTTTCGATATCTCTATTCCGTTTGAACCTGTAAGATTTTTAGCATTTCTTTTTTCATTCCTGGCAGGGTACGTTTTGATTTCTATGCTTAACTTTGCCGCAGGATTGCTTGCATTCTGGTTTGTGGAAATATTTCCGTTCATGCTCTTTAAATATGCTTTATTTACATTTTTTGCCGGAGGAATAGTGCCTATAGATTTCTTTCCGGAATTCTTAAAGCCACTGGTTAATATTCTTCCGTTTCAATACATGCTTTACTTTCCGACCGTTATCCTGACAGGACGGATTCCGTTGACGGAAGTCCATTCAATAATAATCGCACAATTGATGTGGATATTGATAATGGGCGTTATTTGTACTCTTATGTGGAGCGCCGGCAAGAAAAAACTGGTCATCCAGGGAGGATAAATGGAGGCAATCAAGATTTACCTTACACTGTTTGCAACATCCATAAAGGCAAGGATGGAGTATAAGGCAAGTTTCCTGTTCTATATATTTGCCATACTGTCTTTTTATATCGGTCAGATTGGTTTGTTATTTGTGCTCCTGAGCCGCTTCCACCAGATAAAGGGATGGGCGATGGGTGAAATGATTTTCCTGTATTCCCTTCATGCATTTGCCTACGGGTTTACAAATCTGATTTTCTCTCAACTTGTTAATTTTGACAAGATGGTTGTGGACGGTGAGTTTGACAGAGTATTGGTAAGGCCGCTAAGCCCTTTAGGACAGGTTATGTTTTCCAAATTTGAAGTGTCGACAGCGGCGCATCTCATAATCGGGTTCACGGCACTTTACTACGGTTCACACCTTGCCGGTATAGTATGGACACTTAATAAGGCTCTGTTGTTTCCAGTAATTGTGGGCGGAGGGGTCTTAATTGCCGGCGGTATACGCCTGATGGTAACGGCCGTCGCATTTTGGACATTAAGAAACCAGTCTCTGGTTCATACGGTTATATTCTCAAGCAAGGAGTTTATTAACTATCCTGTAAACATTTATAACATTGGGATGCAGTTCTTTTTGACATTTATATTCCCGATAGCGTTTATCAATTTTTATCCGGCGCATTTCTTTTTAGACCGTTCGGGAGAAGGTCTCCTGCATCCGGCATTAGAAATGGGGACACCAATTGTGGGCATTATTGTGTTTACTATTTCAATCTTCACATGGAAAGTGGGCGTTAATCATTACCAGAGTACCGGTTCATGATAACTCCGGGTTGTTCGGAAATCAATTGACAAGAGAATTACAAAGGGTAAAATGAACTTGCAGAAACGAAATATTTTAGTTAGTAGTGTATCTAGAAAGGGGAAAAAGATGGCGACAGCCAAAGCACGTCACATCCTGGTATCCAGTCAGGAAGAATGTGACAAGTTAAAAGAACAGATTGGAAATGGGACAGACTTTGCAGAAGTAGCAAAGGAGCATTCCCAATGTCCGTCGGGTCAGCAGGGAGGAGATTTAGGGGAGTTCAGACCGGGACAAATGGTCAGAGAATTCGATCAAGTCGTTTTCAGTGATGAAGTTGGGAAAGTCCATGGTCCGGTAAAGACCGACTTTGGATACCACCTTATCGAAATTACAAGTCGTTCGGAGTAAGCACTTACACCTTTGGGTTACCGGTAGACGGGTTCAAACATCAGGTGTCTAAAACACAAAAAATCAGCCGTTTATAGGCCATTATCGTATAATACGTGTGTTGATTATTCGGTAATGTTTATTTGACCAATGCACAATAGATTAGAGGAGTAAAGATGAGTATATATATTGGAAACCTTTCTTATGAGATTACGGAAGATGAAGTTCGGGATATTTTCTCAGCACATGGAGAAGTATCAAGTGTATCAATCATAAAGGACAAATATTCAGGGCAATCGAAAGGGTTTGGTTTTGTAGAAATGCCGAATCAAGCTGAGGCCGAAGAAGCCATAAAGGCCTTGAATGAAAGTGACTTAAAAGGTAGAAATATTAAAGTCAATCAGGCACGTCCCAAAGAAGAGCGTCCACAACGCAGGGCGAGATATTAATACCCAATCAGAAGGCGACATAGTGTCGTAGGAATACGGCACTATGTCAGGCCAGGCATAAATTTTTTAATCACCAATGCTAACTGTTTCCGCCCTTACCCTCAATATCTTAGCCGCCTTTGTCTGGTATGTTGGTGGTGCCGTACTGCTCATAAAGGGAGGCAGTCTATTGTTAGAAGCACATCCGCTGAAGCCTGGAATGTATTGGACCTGGATTGTCATTGCTGCCGGATTGTGTTTTGGCGGTTTAAAAGGAAAATTCATTTTCAGTAAAATCTGCCGGAAAAATCTAGCCAGAATACGTTCCCTTGATCAGCCAAAGGTCTGGCAAATCTTCAGGCCCTGGTCATTTTTGTTCTTAGCCGCCATGATTACAATTGGCGCAACATTATCCAGGCTGGCACACGACAACTACTACTTCCTGATAGGCGTGGCTATATTGGATTTTAGTATTGCTATCGCTCTGCTATGGAGTAGTCATGTCTTCTGGAAGCTGAAGGCATTTGCAAAATAACAACCCTGTTTCAGCTTAAAGATAAATCAAAGCCAACATCTATCGCGTTTTTTATCTTCAAAGTGCCCATCATAGCCTTGAAAGGTTTTATCCCATAGTCTGTCTGGATTATGGTAAACCTTCCTTTTAAACTGCCGCCGCTGGTATCTATATCAAAATCTACAGATTTGGTAACTCCATGTAAACTTAATTCTCCGTTTATGTGATAACCACCTTCTTTTTCCTGAATAGCTTTAGATCTGAAGTTGATAGTAGGATATTTGTCCGGGTGTAAAACCTTCTTGGCCATATCCGCTTCAATATCTGCTATATCCTTTTCTTTTAACGTATCCGGTTGACGTTTTCCATCTTTCATAGCACAATCTACTTTTAGAGAATTTGCCTGTAACTCCAGCCCCAGGCTTCCAGAAGAAAAACCGGCTTCAGGCACATCTAAATCAACCTTGAAATCAGTCACATCGATTAGTAAATCATGCGCCAGTTTACTAAACAAACCCTCCTTAAAAGTGTAAACAGACACCTTTCCAGAATTACTATTCAAACTATACGTACCAGCTTTTAAAGACATATTTTCTCCTCCTTAATTTCTTCCTCTTTTTCATAACAAGCTTTCAACCTAACTGATTTATAAAATCAATATAAAAAGAATGTATGTTTGTAATAATGCAAGACCAGCCTTTTCGCTAGATAATACTTTTCAATAAACCACTATCATACAAATGAGATTTCACAACATTTGCGCAACTATAATGCCAAAATTTTAAAGGCATGAAAAACATCTTCCTGTATTCCGTAAGTGTAACTAAACAAAATAGATATTAACAATATTAATTAATTATTTATTTGTAACTTCACCCTGATCATATTTGCATTTGACAAAATGTCAATCGTAATATTATCACTCATAAATATTAAGGACACAATGTCACAAGGCATTTGTGAAATAATGTTCCTGTTTGTATATGGTTAGCCATATTGAAATAAGTAGCGAATTATGTTAGTATAATGCACCTTTACTACATACAAAGATGGTTTAATCCAAAATTATACAATAAGCGGTATTACTCTTTTTGATGAGTCGATCTCTATGGTAATAGGAAAATATCAGGTTATTATTTTAAGTCTTGAGAGTTAAATGCTAATGGCATCCATTGATTTAGGAACGAATACTTGCCTTATGCTTTTGGCGGAGGTTGAGTCGGGGCAGGTTAAAAAGGTATTAGGTGATTATGCCAGAATCATTCGTTTGGGAGAAGGTGTGGATCTAACCAGAAGTCTTCAGCCTAAGGCAATAGAGCGAACACTTGCGTGTTTAGCCGAATATAAGAGTATAATCTCTGATGCTGAGGTTGCACCAGGTGATGTTGTGTGCGTGGCTACCAGTCATGCAAGGGATGCCGCAAATGGGAAAGCATTTTTTGCCGGGGTTGAGGCAGAGTATGGCTTCAGATTCAGGGTTCTTTCGGGGAGAGATGAGGCGCGTCTGAGCTTTATGGGTTCTCTTCTTCCGGGCATGGAACCGTCTAACTATGCTGTGGTGGATATAGGAGGCGGAAGCACCGAGTTTGTGACGGCAAAAGAGGTTCGAAGCGTGGATTTAGGATCTGTGCGTTTTACGGAAAGATATCTGATATCCGATCCCGTAACTGATGAAGAGTTTCGCCACTGTCTTGATAGAGTAGATAATAAGTTAGAAGAGATTATAGACTGGCGTAGTTCGATTCCGGCAAACATACAAATGCTTGCCGTAGCCGGTACAGCGACTACACTTGCTTCATGGTATCTGGGACAAGAGGAATTTAATGCTGATGAGGTGGAGGGAATTCAATTAACGAAAGGCAATTTACATCGAATGGTTGAAGTCCTGAAATGTAAAACCATCGCAGAAAGGCGCGATCAGATAGGTATCGAACCGGGACGCGCGGACGTCTTGCTGGCAGGGGCGATGATTATGTGGAGGGCTATGGAAAGATTGAATTTCCCAATCTGCAGTGTAAGCTCAAAGGGTTTGAGGTATGGGGTGTTGATGGATTTGTGATTTAAGAATCCTTCAGCACTTTCATCATAGGTGCGTAATGCCACTCGGTTTGATTTCTCATAGCTAAATCTTTGATCATTGTATAATATTTGTTATAAATATCCTGATACTTTTCTTTGTAATCAGGATTGCAGAAGAACACCCTGCATCCGAGTGTTCTGTATTCTCTAATTGTGCATTGATTGTTTGCCAGAAACGGGCATACATTTTTATCCGGGTCAAAATGTGGCGCTTCCACGTTTTCCAGGATATAGTTTGTTTCAACGGTTGAAGCATATAGTATATGGTCAAATTTATCGAAATGGCAGCATGTGCCGCAGGCATCACAGCCGGGATTGATACTCGCAAGCTCTGCTTCGAGTTCTTTGTAGATTTCAGTAATATCCGAGTTGTTTTCAGAACGACCATTCATCATTTACTATTATAATATAAAATATTTGTAAAATACAAATAGAAAAAGATTCTTCACCATCTGCAGAGATCACAAAGTTATTATAAAAAAGTAGGGGGCGAACGGCCGTTCGCCCCTACTTTGCTTATGGTTTTATACTGATGCAATTAGCTAATGGAAGTAGAGAAAAAGACATTTGCAAAATTCAATAGATTTGTCATACAGGAGCGCCATGCCACTCACCTTCATTGGGACTTCAGACTGGAGTTGGATGGAGTATTGAAAAGCTGGGCGATTCCCAAGGAACCAGGTAAGATTCAGGGAAAGAAATATCTGGCAATACAGGTAGAAGACCACGACGTGAGTTATATTGACTTTGAGGGAGAGATTGAAGAAGGTCATTACGGAGCGGGTCAGGTTTACGTCTGGGACAATGGGACATTTGATTTAATAGAACGTTCAGAGAATAAGGTTATATTTACGGTTCACGGCAAAAGGCTGAATGGAGACTTCTGTCTTGTAAGATTCCTAAAAGCCGGCGAGAAACAGTGGTTGTTTTTTAAGAAAAAAGGTAAATAAAAGGGTTGGTATAATGAGTCCATATTCTTATGGACTTTCACTTACATTCTCCCCCTAATATTCCACATCATCTAAATACGTAAATACATTTTCTTATTATCTCATCTCAAATGGCAAAACGCCATACATCCGTAAACCTTACGAAAATCTGGATTAAATTCAATTGCTTTCTCAAATTTAATAATTGCCGATTTAGTTACAGCTTTTTACTTGTTTCATAATTATACACATTTGACTCAAATATATAGAAATTGATGAATAAATCGGCACTGGTTAAAGTAAAGCATCGAAAGTGTTTTTTGGGGAATGTGTCAGCTAAAATGTAATAACTCAACAAGAAAACATTTGTAAGTCATGTTATTGTGACATCTTGCAGATTTAGTTTAAATGAGATAGCCTTCCAGAAAGACATTAAAAGCAATAAGTTTGAAAATGGTACAAAAGTTGCGATTTTCCTTATAGGAGAACTGTTCACTTTACTTTAGTTCGAGGAGAAACCAATGCCTGTCAAAAACAGAAATTATTTAAGGAAGTATAAAAAGGGATCTTTTAAAAGAAGGTTTTTGGCAGAACTAGGAATTAGTCGTTCAACAAAAGGTATGACCATAGTTTACGTATGTATCTTTCTTTTTCTAGTTGTTATTTATAAACTCATTATGAGTTTTTCTTCTTTATATTTATTCTAGTCCCTGCGTATCCCGATGTTTATATTTCCTTTTCTGTTTTAATTGATCATCAGCGGTTATTATATCACCTTTATAAACATCTTCAATCAATCAACTTACTTTTCCTCTGCCTGCAAATTAACTGCTTGATTTTAATAATTGATTTTATTACCTTCTTGTTTAGATGTGGTGGTATCACGAATTGTGAAAATTTAATTAATGGTATAAGCATCTTGCCGTACAGCGGTGAACAGATTTCCATTTTGAAAATCCATTTTTGGGCCAAAAGAATCGTGATTGAGAATAAGAGTTATGCTGATAATTTTTGTACACCGTATTATCGCGAGCTTGTCAGGCGTTATTGCGGCGTTAAAGAAGATGGAGTCCTTGAGTATGGTGCAGAGGGAAAGAAGATTAAGGAACAGTTAGTAAAGTGCATATGGTCTGAACAGCTTTTTAAAAAGGATAAACTGTACACTGAGGATGGATTGAGGATGGAAGTTATTTCGTCCGGCCTGTGGAATATGGAAGAAGGCCCTGATTTTAAAGACGCTGAAATACTCTTAGAAGGAAAGGGTGTAGTAAAGGGAGATATTGAGATACACGTGTGTTCGGGTGATTGGGTGCGTCATGGGCACAGTAAACAAAAGGAGTATGAAGGTGTGTGCCTGCATGTCTTTATGTGGAATGATAGAAAGAATAAATATATTAAATTAAAGAATCGGCTGATTCCACAGTTAGAGCTTTATAATTACCTGGAATACAAATTGGATAAACTTGCCGATATGATCGATATCGAAAATTATCCACACACCGGCAGCGCTAACGCCGGACCATGCCAGAAAAGATTGAGCACAATTTCACTTGATGATAAATGGATTGGATATTTTCTTGATTATGCAGGTGATGAAAGAATATTGATTAAGGCTGGCAGATTAGGACGGCGTCTGAGTACTCAAACGTTTGAACAGGTCTTGTATGAAGCAATTATGGAATCACTTGGTTATAAGAATAATAAAGAGCAGTTCAAACATTTGGGGACTATTGTCTCAGTAAATGACATAAAAAGATTAATACCATCTGATGTGTCCATAAAGGAAAGAAGCAGGAAGATACAAGCGCTATTATTTGGTATGTCAGGGCTTTTGCCGAGTCAGATATCCAGATACACAAGCGCTAAGGATAAGTATTCTCTTGAATATATCAGTGACGTCGAACAGATATGGTCGGTAATCAAAAACGATATTGAAAACAAACCGATGGACGGAGAGTTATGGAGTTTTAAGTATTCCCGGCCGGGTAATTATCCAACAAGGAGGATTGCTGCGATCAGCCGTCTCCTGGCAGAAAATTTTGAAACCGGGGTATTTAGAATAATATTAAAGTCATTTGAGAAGATAGACGGCAATAAGAGTGGCACAGATCAAATAAAAGCCATAATCAGAAATACAGAGTCTATCTTTTTAGAGCTTTATGATGAATACTGGTCCCATTACTATACATTTGGAGGGAAAAGGTTGAAAAATAAGGGACGGTTGATTGGCAAAGAACGATCTTCCGTTATTTTCATAAATATAGTTATTCCGGTTTTATTGGCATATGCGAGAAAAATGAATGATATGGTATTAGAGGAAAGGTTGTTTAAGGCTTACAAGCTGCATTCAAAATTATCGCCTAATAATGTCACGAGGTTTATGAACTATAGAATTCTGGGCAAAGATACACAGAAAAGAAACGTAGTGAATACGGCAAGACGCCAACAGGGGCTTTTACAAATATTTAAGGATTTTTGCGAGAGTGACGACATTGCATGCAAAAGGTGCGTACTCCTTTTGTCAATTAATGCAATAGTGTAAAATTCCCATTTTAAGTATCTGGGAGTCAAGATTTTAGTTTTTTATCATAAACGTTAATAACTGGATTCCTGCCTTCGGGGGAAAGACTTATGGTTAGACAGGGATGAATATAGAGAAAATTAAGTATTTCTTAGCAGGTGTTCTTGGTGCAATCTTTATTAGGATTTTGTTTAGTACGGTTAAGATTGAGGAAAAACCGGTTGGCTGTCCCCAGCAGCTTAAAAGCCAGGGTAAAAATGTAATATATGCTTACTGGCACGCATTTATGCTTATCCCGGGATATATTGCAAGGAATCTTGGAATAAAGGTTTTGATAAGCAGGCATATGGATGGAGAATACATTACACACATTTCCGGGCAGTTAGGTTTTGACGCCGTTCGAGGGTCTACAACACGGGGCGGAGTGGAGGCTTTGCTGAATATGGTCAGGAATACAAACAGGGGGACGTCTTTTATAATTACTCCGGATGGACCGAGAGGCCCACGGTTTATAGTTCAACCGGGAATAATCTTCTTAGCACAGAAGACCGGATTCCCAATAATCCCTGTTTCACTGGGACTGACAAGCTACTGGGAACTTCCAAGTTGGGATAGGTTTCGCATACCCAAGCCTTTCTCTAAGGCAATGATAATCTATGGAGATCCCCTAGCGATACCGTCTAAACTTGAAAAGCCTGAAATAGAGGAGTACCGGGAATTATTAGAGAAGGTACTTATCAAAATAGGGAATGAAGCAGAAAGTATTGTCAATGAGGTGTAGCACAATAAATTACCTGTTACTAAACGACTAAAGGATATGAAATAACCTCATGATATCATTCTTGGTCGCGTATATCATAAGGGATATTATTAATGCAAAACCAACATAATTGGCAATTGCCATTGCTTTCTCACTTATGGGAGAACCCTTGATCTTTTCAATTCCAAGGAACAGGAGATGTCCTCCATCCAGCACAGGGACAGGCAGTATATTGATGACCGCCAGGTTAATGCTGATGATAGCCATGAAATACATGAGCTTACCAATCCCGGATTTTGCAGATTCATAAGAGGCCTGAGCTATGAGGACAGGGCCACCCAATGCCTTTGTTGATAATTTCTTAGAAACAAATCCCTGTATGGTCATGTAGATTCTTTTGATATTCACAATCGTTTTATGCGTGCCTACAACACATGATTTGGCTAAACCGTATTTTCGTATTAGCTTTTTTTCTTTGAATCTAATTCCTATCGATCCTTGTGCATTTTCTTCATTTTTCTTAGGTTTGATTTTCCTGGTGAGAGTTTCATAATTATGCATCCATGATATTTCAAATTCTTTACCCTGGCTGCCTGTGACAAGTGTTAAAAGCTGATTCCATTCTGACACATTTTCCCCATCTATTGATGTGATGGTATCTCCGGGTTTTATGCCAATTTTTTCGGCGGGAAACCCTTCGACCGTTGAATCTACTATCAATCCATAGTGAGGAAAGATACCTTCTGAAAATTTCTTGACTGTTTCATCTCCGGATTTTGTTAATTTAATATATTTTGTGTCTTTGCCTCTTGTTACCTGTAACGTGGTTATACCATCTGGAGCGTCTTTTAATGTGTTAATTAATTCCGTAAAGCCTTGAACTTCTTGTGAATTTACCTTAACTATCTCATCTCCTTTTTCCAGCCCGAGTGAATGTGCAAGGCTGTCCTGCTTTACGCCATCAATATTTGTTGTTGCACATGAAAGCCCTATCATCCATCTGGAGACAACTGATGGAGTAACCTTTAAATCAACTTTTTCATCATCACGTAACACCGTAATGTTAAGCTCTTTACCTGGGTTTGCCAGTTCTATTCCTCTAAAATCATCTTCTGTAGTGATTTTTTTACCGTTAACCTCAAGTATCTTATCATTAACGCGCAAGTCCGATCTTTGTGCAGGTGAATCTGAGTTTTCAATGGCAAAAATCTTGTGTACCTCCAGAGTGGTTGCCGGTGCGATTCCTATGAGTTGGATACCAACTGCAGGGTCATATCTTGGCACAACATTTACGCCGAATGTCTCACCGTTTCTTTCGATCTCCATGTTAATACCTTCGGGAGAACCACTGAGTGCTACTGAAATGAAGATATCTTCAAAGTCAGGATCAGAGACGTTGTTAATTCTGACAATTTTGTCGCCAGGCCTTATGCCCGCTTCCCAGGCTGGCCACCCCGGCATTGTGTGTCCTATTTCAGGAGCGACGAAGGGAACTCCGATCCTGAAAGCAATGATAAAGGCAACGAACGCTAAAATTGTATTGCAGGAGACACCTGCTATGAGTACTGCAGCACGCTGCCATGGCTTTTTAGACATGAATTCCCACTCTTCACCCGTATTGGATTCCTCCCTTTGCTCTCCTGCTAGTTTTACGTAACCTCCTAATGGAATAAGTGATATTCTATAATCTGTTTCGCCTATTTGCTTTCTGATGATTGCGGGGCCAAATCCAAGTGAGAATGCGTGTACTCTTACACCAATCTTCTTCGCCACCAAGAAATGTCCAAGCTCATGAATAAAAATAAGTAAGCCTATGCCGATTATTACTAGAACAATATTAGATGATATTCCTATGAAAGGCATTTTTTCGTCTCCTTGCGTGCGTATTCATCCGCATCCATGATATCCTGTAAAGTGGGATCCTCTATAAAATTGTGTTTTTTCATAACATATTCCACTGTCTTTGTTATATCTGTAAATTTAATCTTTCTATCTAAAAAAGCCTGGACAGCTACTTCATTTGCTGCGTTAAGCGTAGCTCCCATGGTACCTCCTTTTTCAACCACCTCGTATCCTAATCTTAATGCCGGGAATTTATCCATATCAGGCTTCTGAAAGTTAAGACTGCCCAGCTTTGCCAGGTCAAGAGATTCTACATTGCCATTTTCTCTGTAAGGGTATGTCAGCGCAAATTGGATAGGAACCTTCATGTCCGGCAATCCCATTTGAGCGATAACAGAGCCATCACAAAACTCCACAAGCGAGTGGACTATTGACTCCGGATGTATGATCACCTCAATCTGAGTTGAGTTCAGGCCAAAAAGCCATTTTGCTTCAATTACTTCAAGCGCTTTATTCATCAATGTTGCAGAGTCAATGGTTATTTTTTGTCCCATTTTCCATGTTGGATGATTGAGAGCTTCTTCTTTTGTTACTTCCGACAGCTTCTCTTTTGGAAGGTTATAAAACGGCCCTCCTGATGCTGTGATTATAATCTTTTTTACCTCGTCACGGCGTCCTGCTCTTAATGCCTGTAATACTGCGCTATGTTCACTATCGACGGGAATAATGCTTGCGCCATTTTCCTTCGCCATTGAAACAATCAATCCACCCGCCATGACTAATGCTTCCTTGTTTGCCAGGGCGAGTGTTTTTCCGTTCTTTACTACCTCAATTGCCGCAGGAAGCCCTGCTCCACCCACTATAGCTGAAATAACTATATCTACATCTTCTTTAGAAACCATTTTCATTATACTGTCAGCGCCGGTATGGATTTGTACAGAATTTCCTGAAAGATTATTTTTAAGTGACTCTATCCATCTTTCATCTGCAAGGGAAACACTTTCCGGCTTAAACTCATTAACCTGTTTTGCTAAAAGTTCCCATTGTGAATTTGCCGATAAAGCCGAAACTTTGTACTTATGACGCAGGTTTCTTATAACGTCCAGTGCGCTTCTACCTATTGAACCGGTTGAGCCGAGAATGACTACATTCTTCATATATTACTGTATAGGAATTTCAAAGTTTGCCACAGGCCTATTTAAATTGTTTCGATTTCTTCCAGCAGTGTAGAAACCATTTCACTTTCAGGAATCTTTCTTATTTTTTCGCCTTTTTTAAATAAAAAGCCTACACCTTTTCCACCGGCAATCCCTATATCTGCCTCCATCGCCTCTCCGGGGCCGTTAACAATACATCCCATTACGGCAATCTTTACAGATCTTTTTTGAGAAGGGAGCCTCTTCTTTACTTCATTAACAATGTTCAGGAGATCTATCTCACAACGCCCACAAGTTGGACACGATATTATTTCTGCATCTGTGCTTTCTGATAGTCCAAGCGCTTCCAGAATCTTATAACCCGCCTTAACTTCCTGATGGGGGGGGCCTGTAAAAGAAACCCTCAGCGTGTCGCCAATCCCTTCAGAAAGCATGCCGCCAATACCTATAGCTGACTTTATTATTGCATCATCCGGGGCGCCTGCGGCAGTAATACCGAGGTGCAGTGGATAGTCGCACTGTTTTGATATTGACCGGTATGCATCCATTGTTTTCTGTACATTTGATGCCTTTAGTGAGACCACTATATCCTTAAAGCCCAATGACTCGAAATGCTCACAATATTTTAATGTCGTATTAACCATTAATTCCGCAAGATCCTCATCATGACCATTATTACTTCTGATGGAACCGGAATTAACTCCTATTCTGATGGGAATACCTTTGTCCTTTGCCAGGCGTACTATCTCCTCCAGCTTGTCTTTCTTTTTCATATTGCCGGGATTGATACGGATCTTGTCTACACCTTGTTTGATGGCTTCTATAGCTAGATTATGTCCGAAATGTATGTCTGCTACCAAAGGTATGTTTATCCTCTTTTTGATTTCACCGAGGCATTTGACTGTTTTAACATCAGGAACGGCAACCCGGATAATATTGCATTTGAGAGCTTCCAGCTCGTGAATCTGCTTTACTGTTGACTCGATGTCGTCGGTATGGGTATTTGTCATTGATTGAATAGAGATTGGCGCATTACCACCAACCTCTACTGAACCAACCATGACAGTTCTTGTTTTACGTCTATTTGTCATTTAAAGGCTGTATGTAATTATCAATATTGATTTTTAACAAACTCATTCTAACAGTTTTTTATATAAACTCAAGTTATAATATTTTATACGTAAGCATGAACAACCAAAGAGGTTGTTTGAGTGAAAGTGTGAATTAAACAAAATACTTGACACTTGCTTACGACGGTTTATGAT
>Ga0155342_1005_pt3 | contig 16335 bp, 12 predicted proteins | sample RifCSPhighO2_02_FD_106310 | JGI IMG/M metagenome (GOLD analysis project Ga0155342, IMG submission 106310) | Planctomycetes bacterium RIFCSPHIGHO2_02_FULL_40_12 | reverse complement strand
ACTGCAAGACAAGGTTGAGGTCATAAAGACTGGCTGCCAGGGTCTGTGCGCAAGGGCGCCGGTAATGACTATTGACCCTCCGGGAGTATTCTATGGCAGGGTTACAGTCGATATTGTGCCTGACATTATTTCAAATACAGTCTTGAAGGGCGAGGTTATAAATAAACTTTGTTATGCAGAAGCCGGTAAAAAAATACCTTATTTAAAGGACATCCCATTTTATAGTAAACAAAAAAAGATTGTTCTCAGAAACTGTGGAGTAATCGATCCGAATAATATAGAACAATATATAGCCAGAAAAGGATATGAGGCTTTTGCAAAGGCTCTCTTTGACCTTGAACCGGAATATATAATTAATGAGATTACAAATTCCGGGTTGAGGGGGCGTGGCGGCGCCGGGTTCCCAACCGGGCTTAAGTGGGAGTTTTGCAGGAAGGCGAAAGGCGATATTAAATATGTAATATGCAATGCTGATGAAGGCGACCCTGGGGCATTTATGGATAGGGCAGTATTGGAAGGCGATCCTCATGCAGTAATTGAGGGGATGCTTATTGCCGCACGCGCAATTGGTTCGGAAAAAGGGTTTGTCTACGTTCGAGCTGAATATCCAATCGCAGTTGACCATCTTAAAAATGCAATTTCACAAGCCAGGGAACTTAATTTACTTGGAAACAATATCCTTGGATCTGGATTTAACTTTGATCTGGAGATTAAAATGGGGGCAGGCGCTTTTGTTTGCGGTGAAGAGACAGCCTTAATTGCTTCAATCGAAGGTAAAAGGGGAATGCCGCGTCCGCGTCCTCCTTTTCCTGCGAATTCCGGATTGTGGGATAAACCTACTAATATTAATAATGTAGAAACATTAGCTAATATACCCGTGATTCTTTCTAACGGTTCAGAATGGTATAAACAACTTGGCACGAAAAATGGCACGGGAACTAAAATATTTGCACTGGCGGGAAAGGTAAAAAATACAGGATTGGTCGAGGTTCCGATGGGCACAACTTTACGAGAGATTATATTTGATATAGGAGGCGGTATACCTGGCCGTCGTGAATTTAAAGCGGCGCAGATGGGGGGTCCTTCAGGTGGTTGTGTGCCTGCAGAACACCTGGATTTACCGATTGATTATGAAACGGTAAAGGAAGTTGGCGCTATTATGGGATCTGGAGGTCTGATTGTTATGGACAGCGATACGTCAATGGTTGATATTTCAAGATATTTTATGGAATTTGTACAAGATGAGTCTTGTGGTAAATGCGTGCCTTGCAGAGTCGGAACAAAAAAGATGCTGGATATATTGACAAGAATAACCGAAGGGAATGGATGCAGAAGTGATATAGAAGATTTGAAAGAAATGGCTGATGTTACAAAAAACGCATCTTTATGTGGACTTGGGCAAACTGCGCCAAATCCCGTGTTATCCACAATCAGGTATTTTATGAACGAATACGAAGTCCTTATAAAAGCCGGTGGTTAGGTTTTGTTATTTTGAATTTGATAAGAGTTTGTAACAATTACAGATGAATACAATCGTAGTTGCTGGAACGGCAAGTAGAGTAGGCAAGACTACTGTAGCATCGTATATCTTAAGGATGCTGTCAAATCGTACATTTTCTTTTAACAAGGGGAAAATAGTTGATACGAAATATAGACGTATATTCCAACATGCAGGTAATACTTCTTGTGAAACAAAAGGAAATTCGCTTGACTTATGTCATTATAATAGGCTCTGGAGCGCCTTAAAAATTACGATAAGGCACGAAGGTTCTTGTCCCAGACATACGGAATGTGATACGTGTGATGACGGATATGAACCTTTTAAGAGATTAACAAGCGATGACATTATAAGGGAAAAAGGAAAAGACACTGATCGGTTGTCAACTGCGGGCGCTTGTAAAGTGGTTTGGTTGCAATCGGACTCGGATGTGGAGAAGATTAGTATCGAGGCAGCGCTGGCCTGTTTTGACAAAGAACATAATCTGGTGATTGAAGGCAATAGTTTTCTTCGCGTTCATGATGCGAATGTAGCGGTTCTGGTCGCATCTCCCTCTGTAGAAAGAATAAAGAGATCTGCAGAACTGTTGCTCAATAAAATAGATTTTGTTGTTATTAACGTACATAAACGTCATACGCCTGAAGAGATTGAAGAATGTAAAGAGAGAATGATTGCTCTTGGATGCGATGTACCTTTTTACGTAGTTAACCCCTGTTCGGAAGAGGACTATTCCAATCAGTCATTTATTGACAGAATTCAGGATATCTTATCCAAATCATAATTTTAAAAGGTAGGAGCCAACTCCTGTTGGCGATTTCGCCGTCAGGAAACGGCTCCTATCGGCTTGCTAAATCAATAAATCGGCAAATTGCCAATTATAAACTGAATGGCTATCCAGGAATTGTCCCAAAAGAAATGGATTCTCCCGCCTTTGAATATAGATCTTCAAACGAAGATTTCTGATTCACTTCGTATTTCTCCGGTATTATCACAAATGTTGATTAATAGAGGTCTTGCCGATGTAGCATCTGCCAGGACTTTTCTGCAATCAAATTTGTCTTTGCTTAGTGATCCAATGCTGCTGCCTGATATCGATAAATCGAGTAAGAGGATTATAGATGCATTAAGTAAAGGCGAGAAAATCACTGTGTATGGTGATTATGATGTTGATGGTATTTCTGCTACTGCATTGATGGTACAGTGCCTTGAGACTCTTTCCCGATTATATTGGAATCAGAAATCTACAATCGATTATTACATACCTGACCGTTTAGATGAAGGCTATGGTTTAAGCATAGAGGCAATCGGGATGCTATGCGAAACCGGCACAAAGGTTATTATCACGGTTGATTGTGGTGTTAACTCTTTTGAGGAAGCTAAATTTGCCAGGGGAAAAGGGATTGATCTCATAATTACTGACCATCACGAACCATGTGGCGAACTACCGGAGGCTGGAGGAGGGGAACGGTGTCAAAGTGGTTGCGATAGCGCTTTCGGGTTGATTAATCCGAAACTGGCCGCTTCAAATTATCCATTCAGGGATCTTTCCGGAGTTGGAGTTGCTTTCATGCTTGCCTGGGTGCTGGGGCAAAGCGCTTCAACCAGTACTGATCATTTGTCTGGGCGTGTTAGTCGGACAGGTAACAAGAAAGTTGCAAATGAGTTTAAAGATTTTCTTATGAATGCGATGGGATTAGTGGCATTAGGTACAATTGCAGATGTAGTTCCCTTAAAGCAGGAAAACAGGATATTGGCAAAATATGGTCTTAGCTCTCTACAGCATTCTGATAATCCGGGAATTAATGCATTAAAAGAAGTTGCAGGGCTTAAGGATAAAAAGATTTATTCACATCATGTCGGGTTCTGTTTAGGGCCGAGAATCAACGCTGCCGGCAGAGTGGGAAATGCAAGAAAGGGTGTTGAAATGTTGACTGCGAGGCGTGCAGAAACAGCAAGGGAGATTGCCTTATATTTAGAAGGTGAAAATAAAAAAAGGCAGAAAATACAAAGCGATATATTGGAATCTGCAAGAAAGAAAGTATTAAATGATGTAGATTTCAACTCTGATATGGCAATTATAATATCCGATGACAACTGGCATAAGGGGGTGATAGGGGTTGTGGCTTCAAGGCTGGCATCTGAATTTTACAGGCCGGTCATTATAATTGCGATTGATGGTGAAGTAGGGCATGGCTCTGCGCGGTCTATTCCTAATTTTCATTTACACAATGCGTTAGTAGAATGTCAGGAATTTTCCAGAGACAGGAAGTTGCTTATTTCGTTTGGTGGTCATGCACAGGCTGCCGGGCTGAGAATATTAAAAAAAGATATTTCAGAGTTTAAGAGGATATTTAATACTATTTCAATAGGACAGATGCGAAAAGAAGATTTAATACCTGTACAAAATATTGATATTGAAGTTAAGTTATCATCAATTTCAAGGTCATTGTTAGAAGAATTAAAATGCTTGTTGCCTCATGGAGAAGGCAACCCTGTTCCTGTTTTTGCCACCAGAGATATAAGTATAGTTGGTCAGATACGTCGGTTTGGCGTTAATGGTAAACATTTGGGTTTCTATGTGCGTCAGGGAGACGTATCATTCAAGGCAGTTGCATTTGGTATGGGTGATAAGATTGAGTCACTTAGTGGAAATAACGGAAAATATTCCATTACTTATGTTCTCAGGCATCCGTTCCAGAAAGAAACAAATAACTTGTCTAACTATAATAGCGTGATGTACAGAGAAAATGTAGAGATTGAAATAAAAGATATTTCTACTTGAAAACGAAATAACGTTCTATTAAGATAACACACTAATCTAAAAAGTGGAAAACTTGAGCTTACAAAGCGTTTTATTAATACAACTATGGATATTTGGCTTGGGACTTGTTGTTGGAAGCTTCTTAAACGTATGTATTTATAGAATACCCGAAGGAATCTCAATAGTATGGCCGGCTTCTAAATGCATTTATTGCAGTAAGCGTATAGTGTGGTATGATAATATTCCAGTTTTAAGCTATCTCTTTCTAAGGGGTAAATGTAGGCATTGTCGGAGTAAGATATCGGTTCAATACCCAATAGTAGAGGCCATAACAGGTCTTGTTTTTTTGCTTCTATTTCATAGTGTGTTAATGTCAAGTGGTGATATGATATGTGCTTATATCTTCTACATAATCTTTTGCTGTCTTCTTATTGTTGGCTCTTTCATAGATCTGAGACTTCATATTATACCAAATGAAATTACGTATACCGGGTTGGTTTTGGCGCTTATAGCCGCTCTTTTGTGTACGGGGTTTCATAATTTGAACAGCTCATTAGGGTATTCTGATAATAGCGCTAACCAATGGATAGCTTCTTTACTGGTATCGTTGAAAGGAATACTGGTTTCGGGAGGATTGATTTTTCTATGTGGTGTTTTTGGTAAGCTAGTATTTAAAAAAGATGCAATGGGTTTTGGCGATGTGAAACTTATGGGTGTGATAGGTGGATTTCTAGGGTGGAAGCTTGCCGTTGCGACATTCTTTTTAGCTCCTTTCTTTGGGTTATTGTTTGGCATGCCCAGGCTTATTTTAAAAAGGGGTAATGTGATTCCTTACGGTCCATTTTTATCGCTGGCAGCTTTTATATGTTTATTATTTAAAGATTATTTTGTTGGGATTTTTGATGATTATTTAGATGTATATTTACATATTTTCTCTTATTTATTAACATAAACCAAAAAAACTGCTTAACTTGGGCAAAAGTCTTTCTAACTTTTAGGAATTGGATTTTAGAGAATGGAGGTGTTTATGAGGTTTAAATCAGGTTTTATAAGGTGTCTCTTTTTGTCATTGATGGTTCTTTTTGTTGGATGTGCAGAACTGAAAAGTCTTCGGGAAGAAAAAATAGCAACGACTCAAAGAATGGAAGAGTTGCAAAGGGAAAGAGATGATTTGGATAGTAAATATAATTTAAGCGAACAGGAAAAGGCAAAATTAGTTGAAGAGAGGGACAGATTAGAGAATGCAAGGCGTAGTATGGAGGAGAAGTTAAAGGGTTCCGGTGCGTCTGTCAGGATTAAGGAAGGTATGATTTCAGTTATGCTGCCATCGTCAATTTTATTTAATTCTGGCCAGACAAAACTGAAAAAAACAGCAGAAGATAGTTTGACTAAAGTATGCAATGTGCTTAAAAAAGATTTTCCAAATGAGGCTATCAGGATTGAGGGGCATACTGATAGTGATCCCATTAAACGTACAAAAAAACTTTACGTGTCTAATTGGGAACTTTCAGCTTTAAGGGCTGCAAATGTACTTCATTTTCTTGAAGACAAGTGTCATCTGGACCCCAAAAAGTTATATATTGCCGGTTTCGGAGAATATCAGCCTGTTGCAAGCAACAAAGATAAGAGTGGCAAAACGAAAAATCGACGTGTAGAGATTGTTATTTTGACAGACAGATGATAGCGATTATTGATTATGGAATGGGCAACTTAAGGAGTGTAGAAAAGGCATTCGAAAAAGTTGGCTTTGAATCAGTAGTAACGGATAAATCTGAGATAATAGAAAACGCTGATAAGATTGTGTTGCCGGGTGTTGGAGCCTTTAAGGATGCTAAAGACGGCCTGCAGGAAAGGAATTTAGTAGAACCGATAATAAATCACATAAAGAAACGTAAACTATTTTTAGGGATTTGCCTTGGCCTTCAATTGCTTTTTACCAGGAGTTATGAGGACGGCAAACATGAAGGCCTGAACATAGTGTCTGGTGAGGTGGTAAGATTCAAACCTGACAGGCTGAATGTGAGTAATACAGAGGGGCAGGGAGAGGAGGCAGAATCGTTTAAGACATTGCCTGGAGGAAGCAACCAGAAATTAAAAATACCTCATATGGGGTGGAACAGGATACGAGTAAAGAAAGAGGTACCTATCTTAAAAGGCCTGCCGGATAATCCATATATGTATTTTGTACACTCCTATTATGTAGTTCCTGACCGACGTGATGTCGTAGCTACTGAAACTGAATATGGCGCCGCATTTGTATCAATGATATCAATAGATAATGTCTTTGCAATGCAGTTTCATCCCGAGAAGAGTCAACATTATGGTTTGATGATTCTCAAAAACTTTGGTGAATTATAGGCATTTTAATAGAATTTAGGAATTTAGGAATTGGGGGATTGAGTTTCTAAACCGACCTGCCCGAATAGGTACCCGTCCGAACGGCATGGCCGGGCGGGCAGGCGGGTAATTTCTTGTTTTTTATTAAATTACAAAACTCAAATCCCAAATTACAAATAAATTCCAAAATTCAAAATCCCAATAATCGAAACAAACCGTTTAGGATTTCGTTTATTAGAATTTGGGGTTTGTTTGTTATTTGGCGCTTGTAATTTGTTATTTCCAGCTTGTCCGGGTTAGGAATTGAGGAATTGAGGAATTCCTTAATCCCCTAATTCCTCAAATTATAATTCCGGATTGTTTAGAATAGGTGTTATGTTAGTTATACCTGCAATAGATTTAAAAGACGGAAAATGCGTCAGGCTGTCTATGGGAAAGAAGGAACATGAAACAGTCTTTTCGGATAATCCTGTGCAGGTTGCTAAAGATTGGAAGACGCAAGGGGCGGAATATATCCATGTTGTTGATCTTGACGGGGCATTTGATGGTGAGCCTAAAAACATGCATATCATAAAGCAGATTAAAGAAAATGTGGACGTACACATACAGGTCGGAGGAGGTATCAGGCATAAGCAAGTCGTAGAAAAATTGATTGGTATGGGGATTGACAGGCTTGTTATAGGGACAAGGGCGCTTGACTCACCGGAGTGGCTCTTTGAACTGTGTTCTGAATTTCCTGGAAAAATAGCCGTCGGGATTGATGCGGAAAATGGTATGGTTGCCGTTAAAGGGTGGACATCTGTTTCAGATAGTACGGCTATAGACTTTGCAAGGGAAATAGAGAAGGCAAATCCTGTAGCCGTTATTTTTACGGATATAGCAAAAGATGGGATGCTGCAGGGGCCGGGGTTTTCAAGTATTTTAAACTTTACAATGAATGTTAATATGCCGGTTATAGCATCTGGAGGTGTTTCATCTATTGAAGATGTGAAAAAGTTAAGTCTTTTTCCTCTTGAGGGGATGATTATCGGCAAAGCGCTCTATACGGGTAATATTTTGTTATCGGAGGCAATAAAGGTATGTAAACATCAAAGGCGGACAGGTTAGTTTTTGGAGTACATCGTTCGCCTGCCTGTGCTGTGCCTGTCTGCGTACACCGCACAGGCAAGCGACAGCACGCAGACAGGTGACGATGTGTATTAAAGCAGCGACACGGTCGCTGCACTCCAAAAACTGCAAATAATGAATATAGAACACTGAATTTAGAATTATGAATGTCTAAAATTCGATATACACCCTGAAAAAGTTAGAACAAATTGATTACCTCAACTTACTATGGATGCATACGATGGGACAATGTGAAACGAAAGATATTAGAAACGTGGCATTTGTTGGACATGGTGCGTCGGGAAAGACTTCGCTGGTTGAAGGAATATTATTTAAGGCAGGCGCTACAAAACGTTTGGGTAGTGTTGATGATGGTACTTCCGTTTCAGATTTTGATGCTGAAGAAAAAGAAAGAAAAACAACTATTTATTCCTCAATCCTGCATTGCAATTGGCGGGGCAGAGAGATTAACATAATTGATACACCGGGATATCCTGACTTTATAGGCAATTCGATAGGCGCCTTAAGCGCTGTGGAAACTGCAATAGTGGTGATTGCGGCTACAAGTGGAATCCAGGTAAATACTCAAAAAATGTGGAATATTGCCCGGGATGCGGGGTTAGCCCGAATGATCGTAATCACAAAGATGGATGGTGAAAATATTGACTTTCCAGCGCTTCTGGATTCCATCTGGAATGCGTTTGGCCCTGAGTGTTTACCCCTGATGTTACCTGTAGGTCATGGGGCAGGGTTTAAGGGAGTGGTCGACATCTTAGACCTGCCTGATGAAGTACCGGGTGACGTGATTGGCGATATTAATGGCAGCCGTGAGAAATTGATTGAAGCAATTGTTTCTGTGTGCGATGAACAACTGGAAAAGTATCTGGATGGACAGGAAATAGAGGTTGAAAAACTTAAGGGATGCTTCAGTACAGCTATTGCTTCAGGTAGTATTGTTCCGATATTATGCTGCGAAAATAAGGAGAGTATGGGTGTCGAAGAGATTGTGGATGTAATTGTAAAGTTTACTCCTTCACCTGAAGAAGGTTTGGCACGGATGTGCGTCAGTATAGAAGGGGAAGGGGATGAAAAAGAGGTAGAGGTCTCAAAGAGCGCTCCTTTCAGTGCGCAGGTATTCAAATCAATTACGGACCCTTTTGTTGGCAAGCTGAGCTTTTTCAGGGTATTTTCAGGGATGTTGGAAGGCCATCCGGAAATTTATAACGTTCGTGCAAAGAAGAATGAAAAGATTGGACACATGTTTAAGACTTTCGGTAAGGAGCAGCAGGAAATAGAAAGCGCCATTCCGGGCGATATCATTACAATGTCCAAAGTGGAAGATATATCTGTTTCGGATACATTATGCGACCCTCATGCGATTGTGAAATTCAGGGATATCAAGTTTCCGAATCCTATGGTGTCTCTGGCCATTGAGCCTAAGAGCCGCGGGGCAGAACAAAAGATAAGTGAGACGTTAAACAGGTTGGTAGCAGAAGACAGTACATTTAGAGTTTCAAGGGATGTGCAGACGCATGAACTGATTATTACAGGGATAAGCAATTTGCATCTTGATGTAATATTGAGTAGATTAAAAAGCCGCTTCGATATAGATGTAAAGACCAGTCAGCCAAAGATTCCCTACAAAGAAACGATTACGTCAACTGCAAGTTCACAATATAAACATAAAAAGCAAACCGGAGGAAGGGGACAGTATGGAGAGGTTTATTTACGTATGGAACCATTAGAGAGGGGTGGGGGCTTTGAATTTGTGAGTGAAATAGTAGGGGGCTCAATTCCCTCTCAATATGTTCCGGCAGTAGAAAAGGGCATAAGAGAGATACTGGCAAAGGGGGTTTTAAGTAATAATCCGATAGTGGACGTTAAAGTTGCATTATACGATGGTTCTTTTCATAATGTTGATTCTTCGGAAGCTGCGTTTAAAATAGCGGCATCAAAGGCATTTAATCTGGCATTTAACGACGCAAAACCTGTTTTACTGGAACCTGTAGTTAACATAGAGGTAACCATCCCTTTTGAGTTTATGGGTGAAATAACAGGTAACCTTTCCTCAAGAAGAGGGCGTGTGCAGGGCATGGATTCGTTTGGAGATCTTCAGGTTATAAAGGCCAGTATTCCCATGGACGAGGTTAAAAACTACGAAACAGAACTGAAGTCAATGACAAGTGGCAGAGGCTCATATACGATGGAATTTTCTCATTATGATATTGTTCCACCACATCTTAACCATGCAATTGTAGCTCAGGCAAAGAAGGAATCTGAAACTGTGGATTAGTTTTTTCTGATTCTTCTTGTAGTATATAGTAGTATATACATAGCATTTTTAGCCCAAACTTGTTTGATTTAAGCAAAGTGAATGTCAGGGTTGCTATTAGATGTAGTCCTGCAACAATAAAAATAACGAAGTAAAAAGATAAAAAAAAGACTTGACATTAAATGATTGATTTATATATTATCTTCAAAAGTCTTTGTATGTGACTTGTCCTGATTTCTTTACAGTGGTGGGGAGGGAATTAGGCTGCTTTAGTTTTTTGCTTTTCTATAAATAAGGATGCAAATCCTCTCCAAAACTTTTTCATATCAAATTCACTCGTCGGCGATTAGATTGAAAGACTTGGCTTTCTGAATAAGAGCTATTATATATGATGACGCTCTTTGTGAAGACAGGCTGTATGCCTTAATAAATTTTGAATTAATAGTCGAGTTCTAAATTACGGCACACGTTGATTTTAAATATTATCTTTTTGGAACCTTTATACCATAGAAAGGAGATGTTTTCAGTAAAGTATGTTGAATAAGAAATTTTCAGGATAGTTGATTCAGTAGTTGCTTCTAATGAAGTGTGTGCGCAATCTTGCTTATGCTGAAGAAGAACAAAAACAAGAGGAAACGCACAAACTCTAGTGAAAAGGAGATGTTTTTATCAAATTCAATTTCATGGAGGGGAAGATTATGAGAGAATTTTTAATTGCATTAATGTTAGTCATTGCTTTTATGGCAGGTGGTACACAGGCGATAGCTGAGGAAACAAAAAAAGTGGAGACGGAAGTTGCATCGCAGACGGAGCTTGTCCTTACCCCTGAACAGTTCGAAAGTTGCAGGCAGGTATACTTCGACCGATGCGCAGGCTGCCATGGCGTTCTGCGAAAAGGAGCCACAGGGCCGGACCTGACTCCAGCTACGATGAAACCCAAAGGAACAAAGAAGCTCAGAGATTTTATATGGTTTGGAACCGGCGGAGGCATGCCTGGCTGGGGGAAAATGGGTGTTATGACCGCAGCAGAGACAGATCTCATGGTGAAGTATATTCAGAACGAACCTCCTATTCCGCCTCAATGGGATATGAAGAACGTTAAAGCTAGTTGGAAATTGTTGGTCCCGCCGGATAAACGCCCCACAAAGCCGGAGCACAATCGTGACGTGGATAATATGTTCGCCGTGACTCTGCGCGATGCCGGTCAGATAGCGATTATTGACGGCGACACTAAAGAAGTAATAAGCACAGTTAATTCAGGCTATGCGGTGCACATCGTCAGGATGTCAATGTCAGGAAGATACGTGTATACCATAGGCAGGGACGGCAAGGCAACTATGATAGACCTCTGGATGAAAAAACCTGACACCGTAGCAGAGATCCGATGCTCCCTTGATGCGCGATCTATCGATGTGAGCAAGTTCAAAGGTTTCGAAGACAAGTACGCCGTAGTCGGCGGTTACTGGCCGCCTCAGTTTGTGATACTGGACGGAGCGACTCTTGAACCCATCAAGATTGTGAGCACTCTGAGCTACACCTACGACACAGAAGAGTTTCACCCTGAGCCGCGCGTAGCCAGCATTGTAGCGTCGCACTTTGCGCCCGAATGGGTCTTGAGCATTAAAGAAACAGGGCAGATATGGCTCGTGAATTATTCTAACCCAAACAACCCTGGGATTAAAATGATCGAGGCCGAACGCTTCCTGCATGACGGAGGCTGGGATTCAACCAAGCGCTACTTCCTTGTGGCGGCGAATGCGAGGAACAAGGTATCCATAGTAGATGTCAAGGAACAGAGACTCATTACAAATCTTGATACAGGCGGCATTAAACCGCATCCCGGAAGAGGGGCAAACTGGGTTGACCCGGAGTTCGGTCCGGTCTGGGCCACGGGGCACATTGGCGATAGTGTGGTGTCGGTAATAGGTACGGATCCTGTGGGTCATCCTGAGCATGCCTTTAAGATGGTCAGGAAAATAAATGCGCTTAGCTCTGGCAACCTGTTTATCAAGACCCATCCGAAGAGCAAATGGGTTTGGGTTGACCATCCCGTTAGCAAGGATGAGAAATATCGTACAACTCTTGGTGTCTATGACAAGGCAAATATGGCTGCCGGGATATTCAAGGAAGTGAAAGTCTCAGATTATGGCAAGGCTGTGCACCTGGAGTACAATAAAGCAGGAGACGAACTTTGGGTAAGCATCTGGGGCAATTTGGGAGATGCCGACAAGGGTAAGGGAGGCGAGATAGTGGTGATCGACGACGCTACCTTTGCAATAAAAGCGAGGATACCGAATCTTGTCACGGCAACTGGTAAGTTCAATGTGTATAACACAGTGAATGACATATATTAATAGGTTTTCCGGATTGTTTAAGTAGGTTACAGAAAGGCACGGATAAATTTTATTTGTCCGTGCCTGTTTTATTTCTTGTTTCTTCCTGATTGAAAGATGCGGTGTCGGATGATAAATTGTACGAAGCTTTTACAAAGCACCGAAACGCTGAAAGAAATAAAAAGGTACTCAGCAGTCGAGAAGGAGACGCCAAAATGGATGCTTCGCTTCTCCAAGACAGCCTCCCCTATAGTGGTTTGGAATACAACCAGGAAGTGCAATCTGCTCCGAAAATGGAAAAAGACATCCCTCCAAAAAGCACGTATATCAGACTGCTGGGTTATTTAAAACCGTACTGGCATAAGTCTGTAATTATTCTCATACTCGCAGCACTCAGTACATATATAGCCGTTCTGCCAATACAAATATTAGGCATTGCGGTGGATGAAATCAAGATAGCCGATAAATATTTGAAAACTACTCAAACTGACCGGCATGATGCAATGCTGCCGGCCAAAACGTATGCTTACGGGCAAAAGAGCGCTATTCCACTTTCAAAACCTTTATTAACAGTCTCTCAGTATATCCATACCCATTGGTTTGAAAGTTATAACACCACCATCGTTACGCTGCTCTTTCTTGCCGGGAGTTTTATTCTTATGAATGCCGCAAGCGGTAGTATTATGATGGTTCATGGTTTCATTTCCTCAAAATTGGGTCAAAGGCTCACTTATGATTTGCGAAATCAACTTTATGGCCACATTCAGCGACTCCCCCTCGCCTACTTCGAAAATAATAAAACCGGTGATATTATGAGCCGTCTCATGAATGACGTCAATTCCCTCGAGCAGGCAATTGTTGGCCCAATTATTACCTTTATTACCGACATGTTCAAATTTGGCTGGATAATCTATTTTTGCGTAAGGCTTGATTGGCAACTTACCGGTATTGCACTGATAGTTTGCCCCTTTATCTCCCTTTGCACTTATAACTTTGGTAAAAGGATCAGGAAAGCCTTTCGCTCTCTGAGGGACAAGACAGGAGAACTTAATTCCCTGATTCAGGATAATATCTCAGGTATTAAGGTTATTGCGGGATTTGCAAAAGAAGTTGAAGAGCTGGAACGTTTTCAGAAGAAGAACTACGAAAACTACAACCTGAACATCCGGATATTACGGCTGGCTTCTACCTTACGGCCAGTTATTGACTTTATCACTGAAATTGGGGCAGTAGTCGTTATCTGCTTAGGCGGATATAAGGTTTTGCAGGGACAACTTTCCGTTGGTACCTTTGTGATATTCTTCCCTTACCTCCAGATGATGTATGGCCCTATTACAGGTTTAACCCGTTTTTACAACCAGGTTCAACGCGCCATTGTTTCAACCGAACGAATCTTTGAGATACTTGACACGCCAAGCGATTTAAAAGATAGCCCTGACGCCGTTGATTTACCACCAGTACATGGAATCGTGGAATTCAGGCATGTCAACTTCATGTATAACCAGGGCATTGAAGTTCTCAGCGATATCAACATAACGGCTCGACCGGGCCAGATGATTGCGCTGGTTGGTCCGAGTGGCAGTGGTAAGACCACCCTCACAAAACTGATTCCCCGATTTTACGACCCCACAAAAGGGGATATCTACATTGACGGTTATGATATCAAACATATCAGGCTCCATTCCCTCCGTAAGCAAATGGCCATGGTGCTCCAGGACCCCTTTCTTTTCAATGATACCATAAAGGTAAACATTGCTTATGCCCGATCTGATGCGCCTGATAAAGAAATTAAAAGCGCCGCCCTTGCCGCAAATGCGCATGATTTTATCGTAACGTTGCCGAATGGATATGACTCTATAATAGGAGAACGCGGTGTAAAACTCTCCGGAGGTCAGAAACAACGCATTGCTATTGCCCGTGCCATCCTTGCCAATCCACGCATCCTCATCCTGGACGAAGCTACCTCATCTGTGGATACAGAGACAGAACAACTCATTCAGAAAGCCATCTATAGGCTGGTAGAAGACCGCACCACATTCGTTATCGCACATCGGTTGTCAACCATATTGCACGCGGATTTAATCGTGGTGCTTGATAAGGGGCGAATCGTTGAAACAGGGCTCCACCATGAACTTCTTGCAAATGGAGGGCTGTATAAAAAACTATTTGAGATGCAGTTCAGCGCTCAGGAAAAGACGAAACCGGAAATCTTTGGAACAGAGATTGAAAAGGCAGAAACCGATGTTACACAAGAACAAATTATTGATTTGAATGAGTCGACACAGCACGCCAAATGGTCATAAAAGACAAACATGCAATTGCGTAGCCTGACTGGACAACGATGTTTACCGTCGTTGATTTCCATCTATCTCCTCCAGCGCTTTTATTGCCTCCCGCCGGACACCGTTGTCAACATCCTCCAGTGCATCAATTAAGGGTCCAACTGCACGCTCATCCTTTATCTTCCCCAACGCCTCTGCCGCGCTCCACCGGACACTACTGTTATTATCCTTCAATGCAGCAATCAGGGGTTCAACTGCGCTAGTATCCTTTATCTCTCCCAGCGCCCCTGCTGCATCCCGCCGGACACTGCCATCAACATCCTTCAATGCAGCAATCAGGGGTTCAACTGCGAGGCCATCCTTTATTTTCCCTAGTGCCTTTGCTGCATCATCCCGGACACCGCTGTCAACATCCTTAAGCGCATCAATCAAGGGTTCAACTGCGCGGGTATCTTTAATCTCCCCCAGCGCCTTTGCTGCGCTCTGCCGGACACTACTGTCATTATCCTTCAGTGCAACAATCAAGGGTTCAACTGCAGGTGTGCCTATCTTCCCCAGCGCCCATGCTGCAACCTGTCGGACACCGCTGTCATCATCCTTAAGCGCAGCAATCAAGGGTTCAACTGCGCGGATATCCTTTATCTCCCCCAGCGCCTCTGCCGCGCTCCACCGGACACTTCTGTCATTATCCTTCAATGCAGCAATCAGGGGTTCAACTGCGCTAGTATCCTTTATCTCTCCCATCTCTAATGCCGCCAACTGACGGACATTCTTGTCTTTATCCTTAAGCCATTGAATTAACGTGTCCACTTTATCCGCGTCCACTTCATCCGTTTTGCCACATCCAACGAACGATATGCAGGAAAGAGTGAGCAGCGCAATCATCGCTGCCTTAACAAGGTTCGTATTAATATTCTTCATGAGGAAATTATTTAACCGTAATCGTTCCTGTCATCCCCTGATCAATATGCATATTACAGTAGTAAGGAAACGTGCCGGTAGAGTTAAAAGTGTAGGTGAAGCTCCCAGAAGCCATTTTGCCTGAATTCCAGAGGCCATCAGGGACACCCTTCCTTCCATCCGGCCCCTCAATTGCTGTTCCACTTCCTACTTCGTGAGCCTTTATGCCGGTCACAACCCATTTCACACTATCTCCCTGCTTAATCGTTAATGAAGAGGGAACAAACTCATAATCACCCGTCATCTCAACAATGTGTGTTGTTGCCCCGGATGGTGGGGTCGTTGAGGAATCACTACCTGAACCACTATTAGTTTGATCAGCAATGCCACACCCATAAAAAGAGAACATTATTAATAAAACAACCATGTTTAATACAATCACGACTTTTTTCATCATATCCCCCCTTAATTTAATATCAATATTTCAGAAATCACTAAAATAAAATTCAGAGTTAACACATTTTTAAACTTAAGCACGTCATTAAACTAATGGCGGTCGATATTAAAACTTGAACCTATGGCCTCTTGCTTGTCGATTGATTAAAAAAGTCTACAATTATCTTGTGTTGATTTCAACTGTTTTATTTTGTCCTAAGTTGAGCGATTTTATATTACATGCCGTTGTAGCAGATGGCTTCCTGCCCGACTACGTCATTCAGGCGGGTAGCCCTGCGTTTTTCATCATTTGATGGGTTTGCGCACACACATAAGTTACGCAACCTCAAGGTTGCGGCTACCAGCCCGACCCCAGTCCCTGCCAGAAAGACGTGCCCGCCCGGATGAAT
>Ga0155342_1046_pt2 | contig 16449 bp, 16 predicted proteins | sample RifCSPhighO2_02_FD_106310 | JGI IMG/M metagenome (GOLD analysis project Ga0155342, IMG submission 106310) | Planctomycetes bacterium RIFCSPHIGHO2_02_FULL_40_12 | reverse complement strand
TATCCTCGTCCTCATAGAACCACTTAACTGGCCAGGACGATCACAATCAAGTGTTAATATCGGAATATCAATATACTTGCGAATAAGCCTGTCATATATCTGCCTGTGACAGAAATTTTGAACATAATGAATAATTCCATTAATTCTCCTCTTTTCAATCTGCTTTTTTATATCATCAATATGATAGAGCATATCAAAGGGATATGTGTAACAAATATATTGGTCTACTAATGTATCTGTTTTGTACGGCATACTGAACTGCCTCTGTACTTCGTTGAAAACAACATGTACATTCAGCTCACCCAGGAAGGAATACAGGTTGCAGCAGATTGGGGGGACACCGATGTATCCTAACCTTACTTCAGGGTCAAGCACCGGACGTTTTCTGGCCTCCTCAAGAAACTCTAATGCTTTTGCTTCAAAAAGTTCATAATCCCCCATTAAATCACTTGTGGAAACATTCCAGATATGATTTTCCTCACCTGTAACCTTATTTTCTTCCCACGTCAGGCGATCAATCTCATGCACCGTTTTTCTTACGTTATCCAGTACAAACTTCATCTCGTGTGCCTTATCCAGATTTGTCCCCAAAGTATTCGACAGGAAATCTAATTGTTTGTATAGCGCATCTTTATTTCTATCATGAGGGTATGAGAATGGAATGGCCTCAACACCTTCAGACTGTAGAACCTCGATTAAGGCCTGATTATTACTGCAATCTCCCTGGACAACACCTATGATTCTTTTTATGCCTGTCCTTTTAGTTGCCGAATATATACCTTTTATCCATGCACACGTATTTCTGGGCAGTCCTTTGATTTCAGCATAATCAACAAGCACATCAGGCTCGTCATTGCAAATGAAGATATTATTCAGATCAATAGGCACATAACCCGCAGCGTACACAATTTCAATTGGTACGGTTGTCGTAATCCCGATTGCCTTATCAACTGATATGCGATAAGACATTGGAAACGACATACCGACATTAACTAAATTCGTGGAATCCATATTTGTATACCTTTTCCAATACCCATACTATCTCAAGAATTACCACAGGAAGGATAGACAGAGCCACACCTTTTTCGTTGGATTCTTTAATTAACCTTATAGAAGCTTTTCTTCTTATATTATCATCCTTAACCAGAATCCTGAGAATAACACTCGTATCTATAAACGCTTTATGCACGGTCTTTAGCTACCTCCTCTATAGCCTTTTCTCTCATCTCTTTAATAGACATACCAATATCAGGAAGAGTGCCGGCATAATCAAAAATAGTTTTACCTTTTTTCAAAACAACTTTATCATCAGTTTCTTCTATTACCAGCGTATCACCTACTTTTATCCCCATTTGCTTTCTAACATCTTTAGGTATTGTTATCTGTCCTTTGGGTAACACTTTTACTGTTTGCATGTCTTTCTCCTATTAATATTATAATTCCTACGTTACAATTGTGTAGCACGTTTCGGCTATCTTGTCAAGGTTTTGATTTGCCGGAATCACTTAACCTTAATATTGACATAAATTTTCTGCTCTGTTATAAATAGTGGCTTTCATGGCTGGATCATTAAGATGGAAAGCAATCGGTAACTTAAAACTTTTGGAGAATACACAATGGAATATAAAGACATAATATATAAGACTCCTGTTAAATATGGATTAATAAATTACGAAAACACATATAAAGATTTTAATTGGGAAACCATCAAGAATAGCTTTGATCACTTTTCTGGGGACGGAGTAAATATTGCACATGAGGCAATTGATAGACATGCTGAAAATAGCTGCAAGGATAAGATTGCCCTGCATTGGGAAGATGAAGATAATGTAAAAAAGCAGTATACATTTTCAGATATTAAGAGGCAATCTGACAAACTGGCAAATGTATTGATGAATCTGGGTGTAGAAAAAGGTGATCGTATTTTTCTGTTTCTACCAAGAATTCCGGAACTTTACATAAGCATTATTGCCATAGCAAAGATTGGAGCCATTGCCGGGCCTATGTTCTCAGCATTCGGGCCGGAAGCGGTAAAGGATCGCCTTCATGATAGCGAAACAAAAGTGCTTATAACTACTCCTGAACTGAATCAAAGAGTAGATGAAGTAAGAGAAGAATTACCCGCTCTCAAACACATCTTACTGGTAAATGCAGAGCACGATCTTAAGAAGGACGAAATCAGTTACGAATCCGAAACAAACAAGGCTTCAGAATCATTTAAAATAAGATGGGTAGACCCTGAAGATTACCTGTTTATCCTTTATACATCAGGTACCACAGGAAAACCCAAGGGTGTAACACACGTTCACAATGATATGGTCTCTCATTATATTACCACCAAGTGGGTTTTAGATCTAAGGGAAGACGATGTTTACTGGTGCACAGCAGACCCCGGGTGGGTAACCGGAACAGTATACGGTATATGGGGGCCGTGGTTAAATGGGATCTCACAAGTCGTATATAACGGGAGATATGATGCTGAAAAATGGTACTCAATTTTAGAGAAATATAAGGTAACTGTATGGTACACTGCGCCAACTGCTTTAAGGATGCTTATGAAGGCCGGCGACAAGATCATAAAAAAATACGATTTAAGCAGCCTGAGATATATCTGCAGCGTTGGAGAACCTCTTAATCCTGAAGTTATTAAATGGGGACTGAGGGTTTATAACCTGCCTATTCACGACAACTGGTGGCAGACGGAAACCGGTTCAATAATGATAGCCAACTATCCCTGCCTGCCTATAAAACCTGGTTCAATGGGCAAGCCGTTTCCAGGTATCTGTGCAAAGATTATTAATGCAAAAGGCAAAGAACTGTCTCCTGGGGAGCATGGCCTCCTGGCTTTGAAACGTGGCTGGCCATCAATGATGAGGAGGATATGGTCAGACAAAAAGAAATATAATGAATATTTCCATATCTCCGGATGGTACACCACAGGGGATACGGCTTATATGGATAATGACGGTTATTTCTGGTTTGTGGGAAGGGCAGATGACGTCATCAAGACAGCCGGGCACCGTGTAGGTCCGTTTGAAGTGGAAAGCGCATTAGTGGAACACAGAGCAGTGGCTGAAGCAGGCGTTATCGGAATACCGGATGCGGAAAGAAGTGAGATTATAAAGGCATTTATTGTGCTCAACCAGGGATACAAACCTTCACCTGAACTTAAAGAGGAAATACAGGAATTTATAAAGAAACGATTGGCCGCTCATGCATACCCGAGAGAAATCGAGTTTACAAAAGACGTTCCTAAAACAAGAAGTGGGAAAATAATGAGAAGATTACTAAAGGCAAGAGATTTAGGATTGCCAACAGGGGATATATCGACGTTAGAAGAGGAATAATAAATTAGTGAACAGAGTGAGCTAATTCATCTTCCTATTCCAACATAATTAAAGCCGGCATTTTTCATTTCATCCGGTTCATAAATATTTCTTCCGTCTATTATATTTGGCTGTTTTAACAACCTCTTAATCCTATCAATATCTAAAACCCTGAACTCGTTCCATTCAGTAGCAATTACCAGGGCATCACAACCCTTAACAGTCGAATATGGGTCGTTGCAAAAAGTAACACCCTTTAAAACCTTTTTTGCGTTTAACTTTGCCTCAGGATCAAATGCACGTATTTTAGCGCCTAACCTTTGAAGTTCCATGATTATGGCAATAGAAGGCGCCTCGCGAATATCATCTGTTTTTGGCTTGAATGCCAGTCCCCATACTGCTATGGTCTTTTTCTTTAATGACGGAAGTATTTTCTTTATCTTCAAAAGAATAAATTTCCTTTGATCTTCATTAACCCGGTTTACGGCAGACAATACCTCGCCTTTAACCTTATTCCGTTTCATCAATTCAATCAAAGCCCTAACGTCTTTAGGAAAACACGAGCCTCCATAACCCATACCTGCCTGTAAAAATCTGGGACCGATTCTGTTGTCCAATCCTATACCCTTCGCCACGCTCTTAATATCAGCCCCTACCATTTCACATAATTGTGCGATTTCATTCATAAATGAAATCCTCGTAGCCAACATTGCATTGCTGGCATATTTTATCATTTCTGCACTTTTAATATCTGTAATAAATACCGGCTTGTCCGCTCTTGCAATACCCCTGTATATTGAAACCATTATCTTCTTTGCTTTTTCATTGTCTGTTCCAATAACTATTCTATCAGGGTTAGTAAAATCTTTTACAGCTTCACCTTCACGCAAGAATTCAGGGTTTGATACTACATCAAACTCACAATCACCGGTTTGATTCTTTTTTATAATTTTTCTCACTAATTCAGCAGTACCTACCGGCACTGTACTTTTGTTTACAATTACCTTATAAGTATCCATATTCCTGCCAATCTGTTCGGCTACTGATTTGACGGCAAAAAGGTCTGCTTCATGATTTTTTCCGGGTGGAGTGCCTACGGTTATAAATATTACGTTTGATTTCTTAATCGTAGTTTTTATGTCATTACTAAAGCGCAATCTTTTTTCTTTAATATTCCTTTCAAACATATCCTTTAAACCGGGCTCATAAATGGGTATAATACCTTTATTAAGCTTATTTATTTTCCCCCTGTCTATGTCAAAACACGTTACTTCGTTACCCATATCAGCTAAACAGGTCCCGGCTACAAGCCCCACATAACCACTACCCATACAACTAATCTTCATAGTTACTATTTACTCCTTAAATTATAAAAGTTTCTACTGTATTCACTTATGTAGATAATTTAACAAGTTAGCGATGGTACAGTTATGTAAATTTATTGTCAACTTATAAATTATAGAAACATTACGTTCCAGAGATGATATTACCACCATTTTATCTTGATGAGTTTTTCGATAAGAGATTTGACTCTATGATCAAAGGGGGGTACGATGCTGTTCAATTTTCCTGAAAATTTTTTAATACAAGGGTTAAATGTATAACAAGAAATCATTCCTGATTTGTCATCGTGGGGCTCTTGGCGATTTTATACTTACGTGGCCAGCCATTTATTGCCTGAGGAAGGTCTTGCCTCATTATCAATTCATCGGGATTGGACGCACTGAATATATGCGTCTGGCCGGCAGCTTCGGGTTATTGGATACTTATATTGATAAAGAATCGGCAGGTCTGCTTGATTTCTTCTGTGGAAAATCTATTCCTGAAAAGATAGGTTCGCCGCATGGCGCTGTTCTGTGGCTGACAGAAGGGCAAAAGGTAGCCAATCTCTTAAAAAAGCCTGCCTCGTTGCCGGTTGTCTCCATCACTCCTTTTCCTGAGGAACAAACACACCTGGCACAATATTATTGCTCGGCCGTACAATCACATTTCCCCATAACTGTCCCTCAAGAACTTTCTGATTATTTCCCCTTGAGAGCAACCGAAGGACAATATACACTGATTCATCCCGGAAGCGGAAGTCCCGGGAAGAACTATTCGCCGCAGTTTTATCGTGTTTTGGCGAAAGAACTGAGACGACTTGGTTATCCTAAAGTAGGTTTTATTTTCGGGCCGGTTGAAGAGGAGAAGATGAATGCAGAAGATTTTGCAGGGGAGTGGATAGAACGTCCAAAGGATGTAGAGGCGTTAGCCGGCTTATTATCATGTGCTTCACTTTACATTGGGAATGATTCAGGCGTAAGCCATCTTTCCGGATTTGTGGGAATACCCACAATAGTTCTCTATAAGATCACAGACCCAAAGATATGGGGCGTCTTAGGTAAAAAGGTTACTCATATCTCGGCTGCCGACGAAGAGTCTGCTTTGCGTAAGATACAGGGGTGTTTGAGAAGTTGAGAAATGGATTAAATCTTACATTCTTCCAAATCTACGGATTTCTTTCTTTACAATGCATAGAGAAAAGAGTTGTAGTTTTAAGGAGAAATGTCTTATGCGGATTATTTTGTTTTAGCTCGCATTCATTGTATTTTACGTTGATACTTAACTCACCCATTCGCACCGCTTTTAGCGGCAACGCGAATGGGTATTCAGATATTCTTTCTTATCCTTCAGAGGCTGAAAATCCTACCTTTTCAACGGCCTCAATGAGTTCTTCCTTATTTGCCTTTCCTTCAACCTGCACAACGGCCTTACCATCTTTATGGCTTACCTGAGCGTTCGTAACACCTTCACATGCGGTCAGTGCGTCTTTTACCCTGCCTTCGCAGCCGGCGCATGTCATCCCCTTTACGTTTAAGACTAATTCTTCTGTCTTACCAGACTCGGCGGTGGAGACTTTTGTCAATTTTGCTTTTGCTTCTTTAAGCGGGCATGCCTCGTCTTTGCATGGTTCGTTGCAGCAGGCTTTACCGGGAATCACCGCGCATGCCTGTGCAGCAGAAAAGGATAAAACAAATATTGCAGCAAACAAAATACTACTCAATTTTAATGACTTAAACATTTTAAATCTCCCTTCTTATAAAAAGATTCTTTTAGATATTTATTTTGCAACCTTGTATGCGAACAGGTTGACTACCTCAATTTGATATGACTTATTAAGGTCCTGACAACCTATGGCCGCGCGTGTTGGAGAACACCTGATATACTTTCTGTAAACATCATTCATCTGTCCCCAGTAATCTATATTCTTCATGAAAATAAGGGCATTGACAATTCTGTCCATGTTGGTACCTGCCTTTTTAATAGCATTCTTTATGTTTTCAAACACCAGTTTGAACTGTCCTTTAGGGTCAAGCGTGGGGACTTCACCAGTCGAATCAATGGGAATAAAACCTCCACAGCATATTTTTACTGCCTTAATCTTCTGAAGACGGGCCGCATCTTCCTCGAACCAATCACACATCAGGCCGACCTGTCTTGCCGGCTGCTTCCCTCCAACCTTCCTGCCATCTGCAAGTACTAAATCAAGAAGCATGTCCCTTTCTGCAAATGGAAGTTTCTGAGCCTCGTCTATTGACATCTTATCCAAATCCTTTAAGGTATATTTCTTCTGTACTTTCTTTGCCATCAACAACTCCTTTCTTCTAAAATATCTGATATAATTTTCAAATCATTACTCGGAATATCCCAGCCAGCAGCGCCAGTATTTTGTTCAACCTGATTAGGGTTTTTTACTCCGACAATTGCCGTAGTCACACCCCTTTGATGGAGTAACCAGTTTATGGCTAATTGAGCCGTCGTCTTACCATATTTCTTTGCAATCTTTGTAATCTCCTTAACTTTCTTTATATGAGAAACAAACACGTCTCCTGTAAAGTTTCCTATAATACCCTGTCCGCGCCAATCCTCAAATTTTGTGTTTTCGTCATACTTACCTGTCAGCACTCCTGATGCCAGTGGGCTATAGCAGATTATGCCGATATTGTTTTCTATGCAAAATGGGAGAATCTCTTTCTCTATATCTCTCTCCAGCATACTGTACATTGGTTGTAGAGAAACTATCTGTCCGTATTTGAGGCTCTCCTTCATTTGGTCAACTGAATAATTACTCACACCTATATACCGAATCTTCCCGGCTTTCTGTATCTGCATGAGGGCATCCATTGTCTCTTCAATAGGTGTGGTTTTATCCGGCCAGTGTACCTGGTACAAGTCAATGTAGTTAGTCTGCAATCTCTGCAGGCTCAGGTCTATTTCTTCTAATATGGATTCTTTAGTAGCCCTCTTCTCCAGAGCCTTTATCTCTTCCTTTTCCCATCGCAGTCCGCATTTTGTTGCGATTACGACTTCTTTGCGTTTTGAGTGCAGGGCCTTGCCTAATAACTTTTCAGAGTATCCAAAGCCGTACACAGGGGCAGTATCATAGAAGTTTATGCCCAAATCAATTGCTTTTTCAATAGAACGGATAGAGTTGTCTTCACCTTCAGTTTTCCAGAAGGGTTTCCCTCCTATTCCCCATGCGCCATATCCTATGGTTGAAACACTTAAATCGCTTTTTCCGAGAATCCTGTATTCCATATAAATTAGCTCCTTTCTATCGCTAATTTATTTTTTTTGCTATGCAAAATGAAGTTCAGAAGAATACTGTAAACAAGCTTCTGAAATATGAATTGTAGTGAAAATAAATACTAAATGAAAGTAAAATTCTATCACAAAGAAGGGTGGCATGGACAAACTTTGTTTGTCCGTGATACCTATGCAAGGAATGTCGCCTCTTTTTATTGAAAATCTAAGTATTTTCCATAAAGATCAAATGAATTATTTTGTAACTTTCTCTCCTTCTACAAGGGGAACAAATCGTACAGGGATGGTTTTTTTTGCGTCAATATTTCCGGCGTCATCTTTTTCTACAATCAGCAGGTCTTGACTATAAAAGGTATTGTTAACAGGAATAACCATCCTGCCGCCTGGTTTTAGCTGGCTTATTAGAGGATCAGGTATTTTCTCTGCTGCTGCCGTTACTATTATGGCATCGAATGGCCCCTTGTCAGGCCAGCCGAGCGAACCATCAGATATCTTGACATTTACATTCTCATATCCAAGGTTTCTCAAACTTTCCTCTGCCCGAAGTCCTAACGCTTCAATTATTTCAATTGTATATACTTCTTTAACAATTGTAGATAAGACTGCTGCCTGGTAACCAGAGCCTGTTCCTATTTCAAGTACGGTATCCTCATTATCAACATCTAACATTTCAGTCATCAGTGCCACTATATACGGCTGCGAAATAGTTTGCCCTAATCCAATTGGTAATGGCTGGTCATAGTAGCTGTATCTTCTGTATCCTTCCGGTACAAACATATGTCGAGGTACTTTTTCCATTGCATCCAGGATTTTTTTGTCTTTTACGCCTCGTGCCATTATTTGTTGTTCAACCATCTTCTTTCTTTCACGGGCATAATCTTCTTCTTCTTTAAATTTTGCATTCCCTCCGTTAGCTATCGAATCTTTCCCTTTGAAATTCATAAAAGGGCGATAGCTGTAGAAGACACAGGAAAGGATAATTATTATTAATATAAAGGTTACAAATTTCACTTTTCACCTCTTTAAATTAGCTTACTACTTACCAGAGCATTATTGTCGGGTTGGCGGGTAAGTTGAAATATTTCCATAGGTTTTCTGTTTGCCCCTGTCTGCCCATGACAGACGGCAGAAAGAGATAGCCTCCGATCCGTTTATTATATCACTACTAAATATACTGTCAAGAAAGCGATAAGTTTTGAGATGTACAGGTTTTACTTGCATTAGATCTGTTTAACAACTATACTCGTAAACATAAGAAAGATAATAGATATATTTTTGCGAATGAGAATGAAAAAGACTAAGAAAATAAGAGATTTGAAAGAAGAAAGATTTGTTATAGACACAAGTATTTTTACTAATACAGATGTATATATTTTATTTGGCAGGACACCAACTACTGCTCTAAAAAACTTTTTGAAATTAATAAGTAAGCTGAAAGGCACAAATTTTTATATGCCTCCATCAATTTATGAAGAACTCATGAATTTCATAGATAGTGACAAGATACCAAAGGACCTCCAGATTAAAATCTTCCAGAAACCACCAAAGAAGCATGAGATGGAAGTGCCTGCTTTTTTACTTTATGAATTAATAGAAGATGTGCGTCATCGCATTGATAAGGGATTGAGGGTTGCGGAACAAGCTGTGAGAAATGTAATAGCGGATAAAGAACCAGAAACGATAACGAACCTCAGGAAGAAATACCGTTCGGCATTAAGGGAAGGAATCATTGACAGCAAGGAGGATGTTGACTTGATATTATTGGCAAAGGAGATGGATGGTATTCTGGTTACTGCTGATACGGGAATAATGACCTGGGCTGATAAAATGGGCATTCGTTTTGTTGAATCACGTAACCTCCGTGGGATTATAAACAGTCTAATCAAAATGTGAATGGCCTGACCAGTGCTTCCGAATCACTTCGTATGAAGGGAAACATCTCCTTACAAATTCTACATGCCAGTATTTACCAACTTTTTTCTGACTGACCAAATTTGCATCTACCTTACATTTATGAAAATGTTCAAATAGTTTTTTTATATTTTGTTTTTTGTTAAACCTCACATTAACTCTTTCTGTTATCATTTCTCCATCTGATGCTTTCTTCACACTTTCATAGAGAGATTTCAGCAGGGATTCACCTGCTTCCCTAAGAAATGTCTTGTCCAGTGGCATGTTGTGTTCCAAAAGATAAAAAACTGCCCTTAACATTCTATGCGTAAAAAATTCAGCCTGAGTTTCTATCATTACAGGAGAAGTTGCCTTCATATCTCTGAGGCACGAACTTGCTGTGACGTATTTCACCATTCTCTCTGATGGGTTTATGGGCTTGAAAACAAGCCCCTCACAACCCTTTTCGTTCAGACCCTGAATGTGTTGTTTCAACTTTTTGATATCAGAAGCAGTATATTTGCCAAAACGTGTTACAGTTGGAATGTCATATTCTTCAAACAGCCTATATCTTTTCTCTATGGGTATTTGCTGGTCCGTACCTTTAGTTCTTATATCAAATGCAAAGAACCTGATGTCCTCAGTTACATAAGGAGGTGTTTCCATGTTGTATGGATTCTCAGGACCGGCTATTTCGCCACAAATAATCAGATCAGGGTTTTCATCAAAAAATTTATCAATGTTAAAAAAGTCAATCAACCTGTCGGTACTGAACGGGCAAACATAACTCCCCTTGGTAAAGGCAAACACTCGACCTTGTACTCTTGCAATCCTCACATTATAGCCATCCACTTTTTCTTCTACGTAGAAAGGATTGGTGAATGTTAATTTGATACCATTTTCTAATTGCAGAATTCTTGCTATACGTGGAAAGTCAAAGATGACTTCTGAATCAGTTACAACGGTTCCCTTATTTAGCTGTCCTACTTTCTTAAGTACCCTGTAGAAGGTGACCCCATCAAACTGATCAGAAATTACACTATGTTCTCCCACAGCCTCATTCCATGAGTTTTCTGTTATATTAACCTTTGATACAGTTTCTAGAATGCCCATTTTTGCTTATAGCGCTAATTTTTTTACATAATGAAGTCGATTAAAATAAGTATAAAATTGTTATAGAGAATTGCCAGGTCACCATTATTATATTGCAACGCCTGTGATATTCAAATTTTTTAATATTGACAGTTATACAAATCAAAAGTATAATTCCACAACTATCGCTTCTTGCCTATTATATATTCTTAAAATAACATACTACGTAAAAAGTATATTACATACATATTACAAGTCATTATTTCCAGTCCCCAGTATAATAAATTAGATTCTTTTAATTGCTAATTTGTTTTGTCATATTTCAAAATAACTAAAGGTATAGATGATTCACCATTCTGTAAAGTAAAATTATACTAACATGATATGACACGCCGTTGCAACTTATTTTGATATATCAAATTTACCAGTAGTCGGAGAAAATATTATGTACATTATTTTCGGTTGTGGTGCAACTGGAAATGCAGTTGTTGATGCATTGAACAAGGCCGGTAAGGATATATTAATAATAGATAAGGACGAGAACGCATTATCTTCATGGAGAGAAAAACATCTTAATGTAATGGTATCAGATATGGAATCTTTTGATTTGGACTCTCAGTACTGCGAGAATGCAAATATGTTTGCAATTCTTACCGGGGACTCGAGTGGTAATTTGTCACTGGCGAAAAGAATAAAAGAAAGAATGCCGAACAATTTCGTCCTTGTTAAGGCTTCTGGCTATGGAGAGACTCAAGCCCTGGAGTCAAATGGCGCCGACATGATATTACAAACCGGTAATATCCTGGCTCAAAAAATATTATCTGCTTTTGAAACTGTCGAAATGGAGCATTCTGCTTTCACATTACTTAACATTATCAAGGAATCAAACGGCAAAGAATTGGCGATTTTCCTACAGGATAATCCTGATCCGGATGCCATAGCTTCAGGACTTACTTTGAAACATATATGTAAGTTATGTGATGTAGAAAGCAGCATCTACTATGGAGGTAGTATCAGCCACCAGAATAACAAGGCGTTAGTTAATTTGTTGAATATAGATTTGATAAATATAAAAACAAGTGAAGATGTAATGACGGTGGTGAAATCTGCCGGTAAGATTGCATTAGTAGAGGCATCTATTCCATCAAAGAACAATGTTTTGCCTATAGAGATCACGCCAAATTTGATTTTTGATCATCACCAGATAGATATCAGTTCGGTTAAAGGCGATTTTGTTGATATCCAACCTGAAATAGGCGCTACCGCGACAATAATGACTAAATATATACGTCAGTTAGATTTAAAACCAGACGCCTCACTTGCGACGGCATTATTATATGGTATTCGTACAGACACAAAAGAGTTTACCAGAAACACGTCCTCTGAAGATCTTAATGCTGCAGCATATCTTTCTCCAATGGTAGATACAACTATTATGAGTCAGTTGGAGTTTCCACCCATGAGTTTAGAAACCCTGGATATTATCGGAAGGGCAATCAGAAACAAAGAAATCAGGGGATCATACCTTGCGTCATTTGTGGAATTTATCAGTGATAGAGATGCCCTGCCACAAGCGGCGGAAATGATGTTGCAGTTGGAGGGCGTATATACTGTGCTTGTCTTCGGAATTAATGAAGACAAGGTCCAATTATCTGCAAGAAGCAGGGATACAAGAGTTAATCTGGGAGTAATTCTGCAGAGCGCTTTTGGTGAATTAAATAGTGGTGGTCATGCAACTATGGCAGCCGGAACCATCAATCTTGGAATACTTGGCGATGCAAATGACAGGACGTCTCTTTTGAAGGTAACTTCTGACGCCGTCAGGAAAAGATTCTTTTCCGCAGTTGGCGCTGAGTTCGAACAAGAAGCATTTCAGGCATCTGAAGAACCTCAGGCATACCCAGCATAAAAGTAAAACTTAAACTTCTGGTCTGTAATCAGAAATCATCATCTTTTCTCCAATCTGCTGAATGATAGTTGGAGTAAACTTGAAATCGTCCGGTTTCAAGCTTGCGCTTGAAACTATCCTTTAGCTTCCTTTTTAACCACCCTCTGAATTCAGGAACCATTAAGGAAAAACCAAATATATCTGTTATCATACCCGGTGTAATTAATAGAACGCCGGCAATTAAAATAAACAAGCCGTCAATTAGACGGTCTGTCGGAATAATTCCATTCTGCAAATCCATCCTTATTTGACTATAAATACTTAGACCCTGGCTCCTGGCAAGTAAACCTCCTATTATGCCTGTTATGAGTACGATCATTATAGTTGGAAACGCTCCAAGGTATCTTCCGACCTGTATCAAAAGATACAATTCCGTTAATGGAAGAACTGTGAACAATAAGATAAGCCGGATAAGCATGTTATTTTATATAAATAGTTACTGAATAAATTTGAAAAATGCTTGACTTAAAGTTTTTATATTATATTACATAACATATTTTTTGGTAAAATATTTATATTATGGCAAACTTTATAAGCAGGACAAACAAGAAATTCACGGCCAGAGAGTTAGGCCCTGACACTGACTTGTTGAAGGTCTTTCAATATACTCAGGCACACCAGAAAAGCTTTTTCCTTGATAGCGCTACAATAAACGAAAAGACAGGAAGATACTCATTTATTGGGTATGATCCCTTTCTTACCGTTATGTCAAAAGGCAATAACATATTGACACAAAACCGCCATAGTATTACCAGAAAGGTCGGGAATCCACTTGATGAACTAAGAAATTTGTTGAGCAACTTCCATCTGGATAATAGTTTTGAGGCCATTCCATTTACGTGTGGCGCCGTTGGATACTTTGCTTATGATTTATGCCACTTCATAGAAAAACTTCCTGATACAACAATCGATGACATTGAATTTCCAGAAATGTATTTTAGCTTTTATGACACAATTATTGGTTTTGACCATCTTGAGAACAAATGCTACTTGATGTATGTCAATTTTAGTCCGTATTCTAATAAAAGTACAGAGAAAAGAATTGACAGGGTATTAAAAATGATTAGTAATGGATTGAATACGTCTTATGAAGAAAAATCAAGGTTTAGGGGGGACAAGGCAAAGCGAAAGATTATAAGTAATTTTTCTAAAGAAAACTATTTAATGGCCGTGGAATGCGCAAAGCGATATATCAATGCAGGTGATATTTATCAGGTAAATCTTTCACAGAGATTTCAAACTCAGATAGAGACATCACCTTACGAAATATACAAGAGACTAAGAAAGATAAATCCGGCGCCCTTTTCATGTTACTTGAGGTTTGATAATAAATACATAATCAGTTCATCTCCGGAAAGGTTCTTATCGTTGAGAAATACGTTAGACAGTACCGGCAAACATAGTGAGGGTATAGTGCGAAATATTCAAACAAGGCCGATCAAGGGTACCCGTCCCAGATATAAAGATGAAAACATAAATGCAAAAATGAAGGAGGATTTACTCTCAAGTAAGAAAGACGATGCTGAACTGGCAATGATTGTAGACCTGGAGCGGAATGACCTTGGACGAGTGTGTAAATATAATACAGTCAAGGTAACAGAGAAGAAGGAACTGGAAGAACATCCTACTTTATATCACCTGGTTGCGACGGTTGAGGGAGAACTTCATTCAAGGTATGATTCAATCGACTTGATAAAGGCCACGTTTCCTGGAGGTTCAATAACCGGTGCGCCAAAAGTGAGGGCCATGCAGATTATTGATGAATTAGAACCCACCAAGCGAAGTGTATACACAGGCGCAATAGGATATTTGAGTTTTAATGGAAATATTGATTTTAACATTGCTATCAGAACATTTCTGGCAAAGGACGATCATATCTACTTCCAGGTTGGTGGTGGAATAGTGGCTGATTCAAATCCGGAGGACGAGTATGAAGAAACACTGCATAAGGCCAGGGCACTAATTGATACGCTTGAGTAGGGTTTGTGTCTTTTTCATTTTGGCCACAGATAAGCACAGATCAAAGAAATGCAAAGTACAAAATTTATTTTCTTGAACGGTAAGATAATTTCAGACACGGAGGCATCTGTTTCGTCAGGTGACAGAGGGTTCCTCTACGGTGATGGTATCTTTGAAACACTCCGTTCATATAATGAGAAGCCTTTTAAGCTGGCCGAACATCTGGAGCGGATGCGTTGTTCTGCAGAGAGACTCAGTATTTCATTTGAATATACAAATGTAGAAATTAGTGAAAATATAAAGGAACTGCTCGAAAAGAATAATGTTCAAGATGCTTATATCAGGATTACACTTTCAAGGGGTACTGGAGACAATGGGCTTGGAATAAACAATAATCTCAAATCAACAATATTGATTCAAGTCAAACCATTTGTTTCTTATGAGAAAAGACTGTACGAAAACGGAATGTCTCTGATTGTTTCCAAGTGCAGAAGGAGCACGTCGTGCCCGATATCATGCCATAAAACAACTAATCTATTGACAAGCATTTTGCTGAAAGAAGAAGCAAAGGAGAAGTCTGCCAATGAGGCGATTGTAATCAATACAGACGGATATGTAGCCGAGTGTGTGGTAAGTAACATTTTCATGGTAAGTGATGGGAATGTCATAACCCCTTCGCTTGACACGAATATCCTGCCTGGGGTAACAAGGAGAACGGCACTTGATATTTGTCAGAACATTGGTATTCCTGCCAGAGAAGAATGTTTCAAAATTAAGACATTAATCAAAGCGGAAGAAGTATTTATTACCAATTCATTAATGGAAATAATGCCTGTCTCAAGGATTGACGATTATCAAATAGGAAAGACTATACCGGGAAAGATTACACAGCAGCTTATGGGAGAATACAGACGCTTAACCTGAAATTATTCCCACTCAATAGTGCTTGGTGGTTTTGAGCTGATGTCATAAACAACACGGTTAACGCCTCTAACTTCATTAATTATGCGGCTTGAAATACTGGCCAGTACTTCGTAGGGTAATTTTACCCAATCTGCGGTCATGAAGTCGGTTGTTTCGACAGCCCTTAAAGCGATAACGTTCTCGTAACTTCTTTCATCCCCCATAACGCCAACTGTACTTACCGGTAGGAAGACGGCAAATGCCTGGGCAATCTTCCTGTAAAGTCCCGCCGATTGTATCTCCTGGGTCATAATTTCATCTGCATGTCTGAGGGTTTCCAATCGATTCTGCGTAATTTCTCCTATTATCCTTATGGCAAGACCGGGGCCGGGAAATGGGTGTCTCCAGATAATCTCATCAGGCAGGCCAAGTTCTGTTCCCATTTTTCTCACTTCATCTTTAAAAAGTTCCCTGAGGGGTTCGACAAGTTCAAACCCTAGTTCTGCCGGTAATGCTCCTACGTTGTGATGGCTTTTTATGGTGGCAGTAGGGCCGCCATGTGCAGAAACGCTTTCTATGATATCCGGGTAGAGGGTACCCTGTGCCAGATATTTTATACCGGCTAATTTATTTGCTTCATCTTTAAACACGTCAATAAACTCGTGGCCGATAATCTTTCGTTTCTGCTCCGGATCGATTACCCCGGATAATTTTCCTAAAAATCTATCGCTGGCATTTACAAAATGT
>Ga0155342_1033_pt1 | contig 16503 bp, 15 predicted proteins | sample RifCSPhighO2_02_FD_106310 | JGI IMG/M metagenome (GOLD analysis project Ga0155342, IMG submission 106310) | Planctomycetes bacterium RIFCSPHIGHO2_02_FULL_40_12 | reverse complement strand
CCAGGCCATTGCGATAATTGCAAAAGGGAAAATCCACCACATTAACATATTCCTGAGAAAATTATTCTCTACTTCGCCCTTGAACTTAACGTTTTTTGCTTCTAATTCGTTAACCAACTTGAGGTCTTGTACCGGAACAGTTACGAAAGCAACAGGTTTGTTTTTTCCGGCTGCACCTTCATAGTGACCCCTGATTATTTTCTCGCCTACAGAACAATCAACTATCTTTCCCTCACTTAAGTATGTCCTGAATTGGCTATAAGGGATTTCACCGGCTTTAGGTGACATAAACATCTGTATGATATATAAAACTACAAGGAAAAGGAGTAGATATCCTATAGAAAAGCCAGTCTTCTTGGATTTTAAATTATTGGTTAGTTTTCCTGATGATTTTTTGTTTGTCTTCTTCATTTAAATTGTTGGCAAAACAAGTATTTATGATGTAATTTATAAATAGAATGTACAGGTAGCTAAAACGAAAATTATATGATAATATCGGTAGGAAGTCAAAGCAATACTGATATTTGATTAACTTTCTGTTTAAGAAAGCTGACTACAATGGAGAAAAAAAGGGTGATTAGAACGTCACCAAAATTTGTAGTAACCCTTTTATTAGTAATGATCGGGGCGACTGGATTCGAACCAGCGACCTCTTGAACCCCATTCAAGTGCGCTAAACCAAGCTGCGCTACGCCCCGAAAACGAAATATCTATACAGGGTGCGGAAAGATAATCACATCAAAATGCATAAAAATGTAGAAATTTTGAAAAAAGATAACTCATTATATCAAACAACTTCCAATCTTCAAGCACTTTTGCACATTCCTTTTACACTCAGGCGTTATTTCCCTAAACTTGCCCATTATTATAAATTTGGCAAAATAATTATTGATTTTTCTTGACAAATATTATATATTGTGTCAAAAGTCTACATCACTACAATATGTAGCAGGATTGATTTGTTGCGAAGTATCCATATCAAGACATTAACTATGTCCACATTTCTATAACTATTTGATCTTGAACATGCAGGAAAAAAATGCTACGGGGTCAAGGAGCGGTATTGAATTTGATGCTTTATCAGAAAGCGCTTCCGGAATAAATAAGAATAGAAAAATAAACGAAGATTATAAATATATTGATAAAGAGAGAAATATATTTGTTATTGCCGATGGGTTGGGAGGACATGGAAATGGAAGCGAAGCCAGCAGGATTACGGTACAAACAGTTGCTTACAGATTAACCAAATTGTATGAAAGGCTTAAAGAGAAAGATTACCCTCCGGAAAATATTCAAGAAGGAATTAAAGGTGTTATAGAATATACTAATTCCCAGATAATGTATCCAATAGCAGAATTCTCAAAAGATTTGCAGAATTTTGGAACAACATTGGTTTCTTTTTTCTGTCATAATGGTATTGCTTATCTTCACAACGTTGGAGACTCTCATGCATTTTCGTATAGAAATAATCATCAACATGGGGCAAACTCCTTGTTCCAGTTAACCCAGGATGACAGAATACAAAATGGACATAAAGGATGCAGTAAAGAAGAACTTAAGATTCACTCAATAAATGCAAGGCTAAAACAATATATTGGAAATGAACATATTCAAGTTCATTCTAATAGAGTGAATGTACATAATAATGATATGTTTCTGCTCACAACAGACGGGATATTAGACCCGGTTTCTAAATTAGAAATAGCCGAGATTATTTCTGAAGAAAAATTCGAAGATGTTCCAGGCAAATTAGTAAATAGAGCAAACAATCCTATTCTGGTGCCATTATTTTATTCAAAGTTTAAGGGAGTTTCTATTAATACCGCACAAAAAATATTGGCAGGAAAAGATGATATAACATTTATTTTATTAAGAGCCAGGGAGGTTAATAAACATGGAACCTGATGAATTAGAAGATTGTTTTTCAGAGAAATTCAGCAGTATTTCAGTTAAAACCAGTGGAACTTTGGCAGATATAGCACAGGCTGTGGTAAACAGACCGATATTTGGTCTTAAAGAAGGGGATACTATTGCCTTAAAATCACCAAAAGAACCTTGTAAATCGTCTATAGAAAGATTTGTACGGGAAGCAAAAATATTAGAGATGCTTATGAGGCAGAGAGTTCCTGAAATAATAACATACTATGGATGCCTTGCAACACCTTATGGAGTTCCTGTCCTGGTTGAAGAATTGGCAGATCATAATCTCACTTTATTAAGGAGAAGAAAGTACAAAGAAGATTTTCCTGAAGCCTTAATGGACTCTGTAATTGAAAGAGTAGCTGTGGGATTGTCGGCTGTTCATAGTTTAGGTGAAGGACATGGGTATTTACATAGAGACATAAAGCCTTCGAATATATATTTGTTTCATGGCGGATTGGCTAAACTTGGTGATTTTGGAAGCGCGGGATTAAATATTCAGGGGAGAATGGGAGATCCTGAACTTGGAAAAGGCACTTCCTCCGGGGGAGCCCATGGAACACCAAATTATTCCGCACCGGAAACGTTGGGAAATAGGAAAATATATAGCGTAAGCAGTGATATATATTCTCTGGGTTGTGTCGGGTTCTATTTAATTGCAGGCAAAACACCATTTGATGATTTAGGACTGGAAAACAATTTTGCGGAATTAAAGAATGCAAAATTAGGTGAGTGGGGATATGATGGTTATATTGATAGAGCTATAGAACAATTGGTAAAAAGAAAGAAAGTATCTGATCATAAAATAAAAGCTGTCAGAAAAGCTATGGACCCACATCCTGCAAATAGACAAAAATCAGTTAGCGAGCTTTTATTAGAGTATCAATTTGAGGCAAAAGAATCAATCCTGAAAAAAGGGTTTGAGAAAATCCAGGATTTGCTTACCAGGACATTCGATACAAATAGTGATGCGACTCCAATAGAAATCGTGGATGCTTTCTTATGTGAATACGAAAAGATGCTAACGCATATACAAAAATACAATCTTAGATCTAACATACCTGAAAACGCAAGGGACCTTTTAGGGCAAAGAGCTGATAAAGATTATGAAAATTTGCGTAAATATCTCAGGATAGAAGATGGCCGGGCAAAAATAGACTTGCCTTCCAGAGAAAGATCAGCAGAAAGAAAAAAGTATGTACAGGATTTATTTACATTGCTTTTCTGTTGGGGAAATAGCGTTAAAGATAAATTTATTACAGATAAAACTATATCAAGGATTAAGCCTGGTGCAATGAATAAGGATTTTTTCGAAAGATGGTATCAGGTGTACTTTAAATAAAATGATAGAAAAAGTTGAAGATGTCGAACTGACCCCAAAAAGCGACCTTGGGAAAGTCTTTCACTGTCTTTATCTTCTCGTGATTGACTAAATAAATAGCTTGACAATATTATCATATAAGAGTAGCATACTTGCACTTACACAATTTATGTCAACATGTAATCAATTCCAACGTAACTAACCAGGGGCCACGGTAATCACCAGAATAAGAGCGAGATTGTAACTTACTGCAAAACAAGTTATAACGAAATACCAGACTGTTATAAGAAATATTAAGAAAAATGTTTTTATAAATAAGATTCAAGGGATCTGCCTTTCGAATCGACTTGCCCGTACCATTATTTATTTTTAAACCTAAGTTTATATAAATACTATGCTTGTTATGAATCAGATTGTAGGCGCTGACGGATTTAGTATCATGAATAATCTGCGTTTGGTTATTATTGCTGCAATTTTCATTGCTATTATCGTTGCTTTCTTCTTGAGCAGGATTGTGAGAAATCGTGGAACGATAAAACGAAAATATATGCAAACAACTAATCCATATGATGATAGTAGCAGTGGAAAACGACATGCTCCCAGTGTTGTAGACGACTTTTATAGTATGGAAGATGCCATTAGAAAAGAAAAAGCAGAAAAAGGTACGGCTGAATCCGGAGTAGAAAAAGAGAAGGAATCAGTTGATGGTCTTGAAAAGATTGAAACGGATATGAAGGATACAGAGGAAGATGTTACTACAAAACTTGAAGCTGACATACAAGATGTAAGGAATGAAATTACTACAAAAATTGAAGGATTAATTTCAAAGATAGAAGAGGGAGAAAAAGATGTTGTAAATAAGGTAAAAAACGTTATTAATGCAAAAGTTCAGGAGGCATTAATTAAAGGTAATGACAGGGTTAGTGAGGCGCTTCAAACTCAAAGAAATTCAACAGCTTTGGTTTTAGAAAAAATAGTTGATTCTTTGCGCATGGAAAAAGCGCAAGCAGGCATTTCACCTTCCGATGAGTCAGAGAAGTTAGTTGAGAAAAAGGTAGGATTTGAGGAAGCAGCAGAGAATAAAGGTACTTTGGTAACATTGGCAGGTTCTTTAGTTCAAGAGGCATTAAATAAGATCAATGGCAGCATTAGTGAGGCGCTCCGAGCTCAAAGAAATTCAACAGCTTCGGTTTTAGAGGAACTGATTAATTCTTTGCGTACGGAAGAAGTACCTGCCGTCATTGCGCCTTCTGAAGAAACAGAGGGAATAGTCGAAGAAAAGGTAAAATTTGAGGAAACAGAAGAAAGAGATTTGGAACTGCCAGATGGAGATAAAGACATTTTGGAAAAGTTGGCCAGATCTTTACAGATGAGGGAAAGGTCTGTTGGCATTTCCTCTTCTGGTAAATCTAAAGTTGTGGCTGAAGAAAATATACTGCCTGAGGAAATAAAAGAGAAAGAGATACCACCTGAAGCTGAAGAAGAGATAAAAGCGGAGGAAAAAGAACCTATTGGGGCAATTGCTTCATCAGGGGAAGTTGAGGAAAATATACAAGATAAAGCGGTAGGAGAATCGGCTGATTTTGATATACAGGAATTTTTGAAGGAAGAGTCTGTTGGTATTTCACCTTTTGATGAATCTAGGGAAGTGGTAGAAGAAAGAAAGCTGAAAGAGGCTGTTGCTTCATCAGAAGAGATTGAGGAAAAGGAATTAGATACATCTGAGGGTGAAGAAACAAAAGAGAAAGAGCAAGAAAAAGTTACGGGAGAATCCGTTGATTTTGATATACAGGAGTTTTTGGAAGAATTAGGAACCCCTCCTTCTGGAAAAGACGTAAAATCTGGAAAAGGATAATACCCGCTTAAATGGCTCGTAAATGTGATATAATAATTGAATAATTCTATTTAGGGTATAAGACTTCTATTTCTGATTTTGGTTCACGAACCATTAATTCGTTTACAGCTTTTATTGGATCTTTATCTTCAAAAAGTACATTGTAGATTTCTTTTGTAATGGGCATTTCGACGTTGTATTTGTTCGCTAATTTGCAAACCGATTTTGTAGTCAATATTCCTTCCGCTACCTGATCCATCTCTTCCCGTATTTGGGATAATTTCTTGCCTTTGGCAATTTGTTCGCCTACAAAACGATTTCTACCGTATGGACTGACGCAAGTGGTTATTAAATCTCCGAGTCCCGCAAGCCCTGAGAATGTGTCTCTTTGACCTCCCATCGCAACTCCCAGACGCATCATTTCTGCCAGCCCTCTGGTTATCAGAGCAGCTTTTGAATTGTCTCCAAAACCGAGTCCGTCGCAGATTCCCGCCGCAATTGCTATGACATTTTTAACTGATGTCCCGATCTCAACACCTATTACATCATTATTTGTGTAAACCCGAAACCGCTCTGTTATAAAGATTTCCTGAATTCCTTTTGCCAGGTCCATATCTTCGGATGCAATCACAACTGTAGTTGGTAATTTCCTTGCTACTTCTTCTGCATGACTTGGTCCCAGGAGTAGTGCGATAGGTTGTTCACCTAATACGTCTCTAAGTATTTCACTGCCGCGCATGAGTGTGTCGTTTTCAATACCTTTTATTACGCTTACGATTGGTGTTCCGGGGACATAGTGATTCTTTAATGGTTTAATAGCCTTCCTGACATAAGGTGTTGGTATAGCGACGACTATAAGATTGGATTCCAGTTGTGCATTTGCAATATCTGAAGTTATGTTTAAATCAGATGGAATTTCGATGCCTTTGAGATATTTCCTGTTTTCTCTATGTTTCTTTAGAAACTCAACATAATCGGGTGTTGATCCCCAGAGAGTAACGTTGTGTCCCTTACTGTGTAGTAAAATCGAAAGTGCAGTTCCCCATCCTCCTGCGCCCAGGACTGCTATTTTTTTTGTGGTTTCCTGTTTGCCCATAGAAAGTTTAATTCATAATATTTTGAGGTGTTGAATAACAGATTGTTGGTTTCAGGCAGGAAAAAGCTCTGAGCAAATATTTAACTTACTAAAACTGTGTCGTCACTATAGATCGGGAAAGTGGCGCAAAATTCTACTACCTCACTTTTAATTGCCTTTAATTTGTTATTATCTTCACGCCCATTGAGTGCAAGATCCGCCCAGTTGGCAATCTGGCACATTTCGGCTTCTTTCATACCACGTGTTGTAACTGAAGGAGTCCCCATTCTTATTCCACTCGGGTCGTTTGCAGTTCTTTTATCAAAGGGGATCATATTTCTGTTCAGGATAATGCCTGCCTTTTCCAGGGTTTCCTGCGCTTCAGTCCCTGAGATATTTTTATTTGAAAGGTCTACGAGGAAAAGATGATTGTCTGTGCCTCCGGAGACTATTTTATAGTCTCTATTTTCCAGCTCACTTGCTAATTTCTTTGCATTTTTAAGTGTTTGAATCTGACATTCTCTGAATTCTTCTGTTTTAGCTTCCTTAAATGCTACGGCCTTTGCGGCGATTACGTGCATTAATGGCCCGCCCTGGATGCCCGGGAAAACAAATTGATCTATTTTTGAAGCATACTTAGACTTGCAGAGTATTAAACCTCCTCTAGGGCCTCTGAGTGTTTTATGTGTAGAAGTAGTTACAAAGTCGGCATAAGGTACCGGGTCCTGATGTACTCCTGCCACGATTAAACCTGCTATATGGGCAACGTCCGCCAGGAAAAGCGCACCTGCTTCATCTGCAATTTCTTTAAATTTTGCAAAATCAAGTTCCCTTGAATAAGCGCTGGCCCCTGCTATTACCAGGTCGGGATTGGTTTTTCTCGCAATAGCCCTTAATTCGTCATAATCAATATATCCGGTTTCTTCGCTTACTCCATAAGTTATCTTTTCGTATAATTGCCCTGAAAAATTTTTCTTGAAACCGTGTGTAAGGTGCCCGCCATGTGAAAGATCCATACTCAATATCTTGTCACCTGGGGTAAGCGATGAAAACAGCACCGCCATATTTGCTTGAGAGCCGGAATGTGGTTGAACATTAGCATGTTCTGCTCCAAAAATATCCATAGCTCGTTCAATGGCAAGTTTTTCGGCTATGTCTACTTTTCCGCATCCTGCATACCAACGCTTGTCAGGATAACCTTCAGCGTATTTATTAGTCATTATTGAACCTTGCGCCTGCATTACGGCAGTGCTGCAATAATTTTCTGAAGCAATAAGTTCAATGTGACTTTGTTGTCTTTTTATTTCGTCGTGAATTACCGCAAAAATTTCAGGATCAGTGTTTTTTAAGTTGTCCATAAGATTAAAAATCCAATTAAGTAAAATAGTAAAGTAAAAAAAGACTAAAAGGGTTGCTACTTTTAAAAAACTTGTCGATCTAATTTAGATCAGGTGTAGGGTGGATTAAGGCCCTTAGGCCGAATCCACCAAAAATACTAAAGAAATTCAATAGATTCTATTTACCGATTTTCCATTTCAAATATGATATGAGGAAATCATCAATTTCACCATCGAGAAACGATTGTGTTTTAGGGGTCTCTTCTCCTGTTCGCAAGTCCTTTATCATTGTATAAGGCTGGAGAACATACGACCTTATTTGATGGCCCCACGCAATCTCTCCTTTTTCATCATATGCATTTGCAATCTCTTTCTCAAGCTCTTTTTCTTTTAATTGATATAATTTTGACTTTAACATCTTTAAGGCCGTGCTTCTGTTTTTGTGTTGAGACCTGTCATTCTGGCATTGTGCCACTATACCGGTTGGTAAATGTGTAATCCTGACCGCAGAAGATGTTTTATTGACGTGTTGACCCCCGGCGCCGGATGCACGGTAAGTATCGATTCTTAAATCTTTTTCGTTAATTTCTATGTCTATCTCAACATCTATTTCAGGAACTACGTCAACTGCAGCAAACGAGGTGTGACGTCTGCTGTTGGAATCGAATGGTGATATGCGAACCAGGCGGTGGACACCAATCTCAGACTTCAAATAACCATAGGCGAAATTACCCTTGATAAGGGTTGTTACCCTCTTGATTCCTGCCTCATCACCTGGCAAAAGATCGATAGTCTCCATGGAATAATTATTTTTTTCTGCCCACATACTATACATTCTTAATAACATAGAAGTCCAATCACATGATTCTGTGCCTCCTGCACCTGCATGTATATTAAGATATGCGTTACAGCAATCATTTTTGCCGTTTAGCATCATGCGGAATTCCAGTTTTTCCAGCTTTTGGGCAAATGATTGCAGGTCTTTTGCAATTTCCGTTTCTAATTCTTTATCGCTTTCGCCTTCATCATCAGCAAGTTCTGATAAATCAACGATATCATTAAGCGATTTTTGCAATTCATGAAAAGGTAAGGTCAATTCTTTTAATGTCTTAAGTTTTTGTATGGTCGACTGCGCCTTTTCTTTATTGCTCCAGAAATCTGTACTTTCTAACTGCCTTTCGATATCTTCCTGTTCTTTTTCCCTGGAAGTCAGGTCAAAGAGAGTCCCTTAAATGTACCAGCCGGTTTTTTAGCGGATTCAGTTGTTTTTCGATGTTTTTCAGCATTTTTAACCTTTTGTTATCAAATATTTTCCTTTATTTGCTTCAAAATTATAGTTTATGAGAATTTCAAAGTCAAATTGTTTTTAACAGGTTAAAAATATTTGTTGAAATGGCAGGGGAAATCAGGTAAAAATGTAAATTCCATTAATTATCAGATAATGAATTAATAGTTGTTGAAAAATGGTAAAGATAAAACTGCCCGGTGGTATTGAAAGAAAATATGAAGATAAGGTAACTGTTAAGGATGTCGCTACTGACGTTGCTGATCAGAATAGGGGATCGGCGGCAATAGCCGGTAAAGTAAACAGTACGCTGGTAGACCTTGACTGTCAGATTGAGGCGGATACAACCCTGGATCTTGTGATGGCTGATTCTGAAGAAGGTCTTGAGATACTCAGACATAGCGCCGCTCACGTGATGGCTCAGGCAGTTACTAATTTATATCCGAATACTAAACTCGGGATCGGGCCTTCCATCAAGGACGGTTTCTATTATGATTTTGATCTGGATACAACCCTGTCTGAAGAAGATCTTGAAAAGATAGAAGCAGAGATGAAGAGGATCATAGAGTCGGATGAGACCTTTGAACGCTTTGAAGAGACTAGTGACGTTGCCGTAAAAAGGATGGAAGAGTCGGGTCAGAGATATAAAGTTGAGTTGATCAAAGGCCTGGAGGGTGGAACCGTTTCCTTTTACAGACAGGGTGATTTTGTTGACCTGTGCAGGGGTCCCCATTTGTCCAGCACTAAAAAGATTACGGCGTTTAAGTTGTTGAGTGTTGCAGGAGCATACTGGCGTGGGAAAGAGACCAACCCGATGCTTCAGAGGATTTATGGCACGGCATTTACGAATAAGAAGGATTTAAGGATACATCTAAAGTTTTTAGAGGAATCTAAAAAACGCGATCACAGAAAGATTGGCACTGCATTAGACCTTTACAGTTTTCATGAAGAAGGCGGTCCCGGTCTTGTTTTCTGGCATCCGAAAGGCGGCAGAATAAGGAGCGTTATAGAAACATTCTGGAGGGAGGAACATTATAAACGCGGTTACGACATAGTCTATAGTCCTCACATTGCAAAAATAGACTTATGGAAAACCAGTGGACATCTGGATTTCTATAAAGAGAGCATGTATTCCCCTATAGATGTTGAAGGGCAGGAGTATATTTTAAAACCAATGAATTGTCCCTTCGCAATTCTTATGTATAAAACAAAGGTTCGCAGTTACCGTGATTTGCCGCTAAGGTGGGGAGAACTTGGTACGGTATACCGATACGAAAGGTCGGGAGTTTTGCATGGGCTTTTGAGAGTCCGTGGTTTTACACAGGACGATGCCCATATATTCTGTATGCCTGATCAGTTAAAGGATGAAATAGTTGGCATTATAGATCTTGCGCAATATATGCTCCGGAGTTTTGGATTTAATGAGTATGAGATAGAGCTTGCGGTCAGGGGGAAGGGAGAATCTGAGAAATATATAGGTGAGAACGAAAACTGGGTGCTTGCTGAGGAAGCGCTGAAGGACGCCCTCGAACAAAAGGGGCTGGAATATAAGAGGGAAGAAGGTGAGGCAAAATTTTACGGGCCGGCAATTGATATAAAGATCAAGGATGCGCTGGGCAGGGGCTGGCAGGGGCCAACCATTCAGGTGGATTTTAATTTACCTGAAAGGTTTGACGTTAATTATATTGCTTCTGATGGTAAGAAGCATAAGGTGGTAATGGTACACCGTACCGTGCTTGGAGCCATGGAGAGATTCCTTGGATGTTTGCTGGAACACTATGCCGGCGACTTCCCTTTGTGGCTGGCGCCGACACAGGTCAGGGTGCTTCCGATAACAGATGCTCATGATGATTACAGCAATAGGATAAAGGAACAATTAACCGGGATGGGAATTCGTGCTGATTGTGATTTACGGAATGAGAAGACAGGTTTTAAGATCAGGGAAGGTACCCTGGAGAAAATTCCTTATCTTCTTATTATAGGTGACAGGGAGGTGAAGGAAGAGACGGTATCGGTAAGGAGTCGTAAGAACGGAGATGAGGGTTCACTGCCTTTATCAGAATTTCTGGTACGTGTTGAAATGGAGGCTAAAAATAAGACCTAGTGTTTTATGTGGGAAATAAATGAATAAAGGGTATTCCTGTGTGGAGGTAATTTAAAACTTTTAGAATGGAGGTAAAAAAATCTCGAAATACCAGAGAATTAATGAACGAATATATGCAAAAACAGTAAGGCTTGTTGGTGAGGATGGCTCTCAGTCAGGTATCGTAAAGAAAACTGACGCACTCAGTAAGGCGATGGAATTAGGCTTGGATTTGGTTGAGGTCTCACCAAATACGGATCCACCTGTATGCCGCATTTTAGATTATGGCAAATACCAATACAAACTGAGCAAGAAATCACATCAGAAAAGCCGTGTAGTTCAGTTAAAGGAAATCAGGGTAAGGCCAAAGATTGGTGCGCATGATCTTCAGACGAAGATAAAAAATGCAAGAAAATTTCTTGATAGAAAAGATAGAGTTCTGGTTAACATGATGTTTAGAGGACGAGAGAGAGCATACAAGGATATGGCTAATGAAATTTTTGAAGAAATTATAAGGTCTCTGGAAGATATTGCCAAGGTTGAATCACAGGCAAAGTCAACTGGTAGAAGCATGGGTATTATATTAACACCAAAGTAAAAGTTTTAAGATAAAGAAAAGGAGAGGGTATTGGAATGCCAAAATTAAAAACTCATAAAGGTCTTGCGAAAAGGGTTAGAGTATCTCCTAATGGCAAGATTAAGAGAAGGAAGGCGTTTGCAGGCCATTTAATGTCAGGAAAATCTGGTGATCGTAAAAGGAAACTCAAGAGAACAGCCCTTGTGTCAAAGGGTTTTACCAGATCGATGTTACGCGCTTTAGGAAAAGCATAGTCAAAATTAATAAATAAACACAGGAAAGGTTTTAAGAATGCCAAGAGCAAGAAAAGGTTCAGCAAGGAAACAATCAAGAAAAAGACTTCTAAATGCCACAAAAGGGTATTGGGGAAGCAGAAGTAATCTCTATCGAAGAGCCAGCGAAACTTATGTGAGGGCAATGGTATATGCTTATAGAGATAGAAAGTGTAAAAAGAGAAACTTCAGAAAACTTTGGATATTACGCATAAATGCAGCAGCTAAAATGCGTGGGATAAATTATAGCCGTTTCATTAATGGCTTGACAAAAGCCAACGTTGTAGTAGACAGGAAGATATTAGCAGAAACAGCGGTGAACGATCCTGTAGCTTTTGATGAGCTGGTCGGGTTGTCAAAGCAGCATATTTAAATTCAGAACGCATGCCATGCGTTCTGAGTTTTCCATTCTTTCTGGGATTGTTTTTTGCCCCACAATCCTTAATAGTCAATCCGCAATCTGGAAGATTGCACGTTAAATTTCTCCCCTTTATTTATAAATTTTGTTTTGCGGAGCCCGTCCGAAAGTTTTAGCCGGGCGGGCAAAGCTACATAAATTGGCGACCGAAGGGAGCTAATTTATTATGCAAGAAGGATTAAGTGAGATACAAAATCAGGCAAAGGATGATTTGGCAAAGGCTGAATCTCTGGATGCAGTTGAACAGGTAAGGACCAGATATCTCGGAAGAAAAGGCGGTATTATTAATGAAATAATCAAGGCGATTCCCGGCTTGCCTCCCGAACAGCGATCATCTACCGGTAAATCTGCAAATATGCTTAAGCAGGAAATCAGTAAGTGGATAGAAGATGCAAGAGTAAAACTTGCTGATAAAGAACAGACTTCTGAAGCTAAAGAGATGTTCGATCTGTCACTACCGGGTGAGCACAAACCCTATGGACACAGGCATCCGATCACACAGACCATTGACGAAATTAAGGGAATCTTCAGAAAGCTGTGTTTCGATATAGAATACGGCCCTGAAGTAGAACACGAATACTACAATTTTGATGCCCTGAACATACCCGCAGACCATCCGTCCAGAGAAGATTTTGATACATTTTATCTGGGCAACAAACGGCTTCTAAGAAGCCAGACCTCAACGGTACAGATAAGAGTGATGGAGAAGAAGAAACCTCCCATAAGGATGATTGCCCCCGGAAAGGTTTTTAGGCCGGATACAGTTGATGCCCGACATGCCTCTATGTTTCACCAGATTGAAGGTTTGACGGTGGATGAAGGCGTGAGCTTCAGCGATCTAAAATACGTTTTAACGCTGTTTGCTCAGTCATACTTTGGGCAGGATGTTAAGATGAGATTTCGCCCTTCGTTTTTTCCCTTTACCGAACCAAGCGCAGAGATAGATATTTCATGCTCCATCTGTAAGGGGAAAGGATGCAGCGTATGCTCTCACAGCGGCTGGGTTGAGGTATTGGGCGCTGGAATGGTAGACCCCAATGTGTTTGAAACTGTTGGTTATGATGCAGAGAAGTATACCGGATTTGCGTTTGGTATGGGTGTGGAGAGACTTACCATGCTCAGGTATGGAATAGACAACATCAGGCTTTTCTTTGAAAATGATCTGAGATTTCTGTCACAATTTTAAACTTATGAAAATCAGTTACAACTGGCTTAAGGATTACTGCAAATACGATCTCTCTGTAGCGACATTGGCAGAGAGGCTGACGAATGCCGGACTGGTAGTTGACGCTGTAAAACCTGTAGACGATGATTACTGCCTGGAGATTGAGGTTACCTCAAACAGGCCTGATTGTCTGGGATTTATTGGAATTGCAAGAGAGGTTGCAAACATCGTCCGCAGTGAGCTTTTGATTCCAGATGTGGAATATGCGGCATCGGATGAGAGTGTAAATGATATAACCACTGTTACCGTAGAAGATAAAGAATTGTGCCCGAGGTATACGGCACGAATTATAAAGGATGTGAAAATAGGGCCATCGCCCGAATGGCTGCAAAAGAGAATAACCAGCATCGGATTGCGCCCCGTGAATAATATAGCAGACATTACAAATTATGTTTTGATGGAAAGCGGTCAACCGTTACACGCATTTGATTTTGATAAATTAAGCGGGAAGGAAATTATTGTTAGAAGGGCGAAGAATGGTGAAACTATGGAAGCAATCGATGGAAGCAAGTGTGCGCTTACGGAAGAAATGCTGGTAATTGCGGACTCGCAGAAACCGGTGGCCGTTGCAGGCATAATGGGAGGCAGGGATACGGAAGTTTCTGATGCTACAAAGAATATTCTCCTGGAAAGCGCCTTCTTCGACCCGAGGAATGTCAGAAGGACTTCGAGAAAACTGTGTCTCAGCTCGGATTCTTCCTATCGCTTTGAGCGGAGAGCGGATCCTGAATGCGTTGACTGGGCGTCAAGGAGAGCGGCGAAGATGATATTGGAAATAGCAGGTGGTCAGGTTGCGGAAGGCGTAATCGATCAGAACAGCCTTGAAAGTAAAAAAGTGAGTGTTACATTGAGAATGTCCCGGTTGAACAGTCTATTGGGACTTGACATTGATAAGGATACGGTGAAGGACATCCTGGAACGTTTACAGTTCAAAATAAATTCTGTAACTGATGATTGCTTCAGTGTAGATGTTCCCAGTTTCAGGGGGGACGTCTATCGTGAAGTAGATTTGATAGAGGAGGTCGCCAGAGTTCACGGATACGACAAAATACCGGTGAAAAGTAATATTGGAGTGAAACTGACACAGGATAACATATTCGACAAAGTTACTGAAAAGACAAAATCTGTTATTTCCGGACTTGGTTTTGATGAGGTTATTACTGACAGCATTGTCGGTGAGTTGCAGGAGCGGCATGGTAATATCTGGACTGACGACAGGGGCATAAAGATTATGAACCCGATACGGCAGGACGAATATCTTCTCAGAAAAGCGCTGGCGCATAACCTTCTGCGTGTAAAGAAACATAATCAGAACTATGGAGTGGAGAAGGCGAATATATACGAATTGTCCAAAATATACCTGCCTCAGGAGGATGACGGGATGCCGGAGGAAAAAGAGTGCCTGAGTATTCTTGGAGAGGAGGGGTTCCTGTCCCTGAAAGGCGTTGTGGAGACCATACTCAGTCAACTTAATATTGTGCAAAAGCTTGAAAGCATACATTATGATTTTGGACTGTTCAGTCCGGAGAAATCAGCGGAACTTAAGCTGGGCGGCAGTGTGCTGGGATATATTGGTGAATTGAGCAGAGAAGTAATTAATGATTATGATTTCAGGAGCAAGCCGTGTGTGGCAGAGTTGGATTTCAATATACTGGTAGATAATGCAAACCTTGAAGGCTCATACCGGAAGATTCCGATGTTTCCCATGGTGACGAGAGATATGGCAATCGTAAGTGATGAGGAGGTTATATGGGCAGACATAAAAGGGTGTATCGAATCGCTTAAGATAGACTGCATCGATGGCATAGAATTCTTTGACGTGTACAGGGGCAGGCAGATCGAGAAGGGCAAGAAGAGCATAGCCTTCAGATTGATATTCAGGGCGGATGATAGAACTCTGAGGAGTGATGAGGTAGATGCGTTACAGGAAAAAATCCTTGAAAATCTCAGTAACGCCTTTGGTGTAAAACTCCGCGCATAATAAGCTAAATTTTTCTAAACTTGTCTTAGAGAATATTTAGTACCTTTACAATAAGATTTAGAACAATTTTGGCGAAAAATAAAATGCTAAAGCATTAATTCCTACAGCGGAATTTACCCTTTAGGGTTTTATTCATCAAACAATAAAAGATTGTTAAAACCTTAAATTTTCTTCCGGCTCGTTCTGGCTAGGATGATATAGAAGGAGGTAGAAAGGCTAAAGAGAAATGATTCACAAAACCGCTATTATTAATCCCGGCGCCAGGTTGGGAAAAGATGTTGATGTTGGCCCTTTTACAACTATTGAAGCGGATGTGACTATTGGTGAAGGAACGGTCATCGGCCCAAATGTCAGTATAATGCCATACACTTCGATAGGGTCACGTTGCCACGTTCATGCCGGAGCTGTTCTGGGCGGCATTCCTCAGGACGTCGGATTCAAAGGAGAGAAATCATTTATTACTATTGGAGCAAACTGTCAGATTCGCGAAGGTGTGACTATCAATCGTGGAACCAGGGCTGATTCCGTGACGGAGATAGGCGACGACTGTTTCCTGATGGCATTCTCGCATTTCGGTCACAATGTTAAACTTGGCCGTGGGGTTATAGTGGCTAATGGCGCTTTGTTGGCCGGTTATGTGGAGATAGGGGATAAGGTTGTCATTAGCGGAAATTGCGTCCTGCATCAGTTTGTGAGGGTAGGGCGCCTGGTTATGTTGGGTGGCGGCTGTGCTGTTACGAAAGATGTGCCGCCATTCTGCATGTTGAAGCCGTTAGAGATAAACAGGATAGTTGGCCTGAACACGGTCGGATTACGGCGGTCGAATTTGACGACGAGAGATCAACAGGAGATTAAGGAAGGATTTAAGCTGCTTTTTCGCTCCGGTCTGAATGTGGGTAAGGCTCTGGAGAGAATTAAAGCAACCTATCCGTCCGGACCTGCATCGGAGTTCTCGACTTTTATCGAAGAATCTAAACGGGGCATCTGCAGGATGTGAGACCCTGATTTGTACATGCAACCAAGGGGGAACTCAACTCCTTTTCTTTCTCTCCCCTTCGCATTAATCAAAGCACTCTTCATATTCTCAAAAATCTCAGTTGTTTGTTTACTGTTAAATCACCTATCTACCTTGACATAAATAGGGACCATAAATAGGAACGACTATTATCTCTATT
>Ga0155342_1151_pt1 | contig 16666 bp, 20 predicted proteins | sample RifCSPhighO2_02_FD_106310 | JGI IMG/M metagenome (GOLD analysis project Ga0155342, IMG submission 106310) | Planctomycetes bacterium RIFCSPHIGHO2_02_FULL_40_12 | reverse complement strand
GCGTGAAAGACATCGGTAAAATCAATAGTATTGAAGGTGACAAAAATCAACATGATTGCAAGGATGAAACCAAAATCACCAACACGGTTTACTATGAATGCCTTCATTCCTGCATCGGATGCAGATTTCTTTTCGAACCAGAAACCAATTAACAAATATGAACACAAACCAACACCTTCCCAGCCGATAAACATGAGAAGGAAATTATTAGCCAGCACAAGCAGCAACATTGAAAAGGTAAACAAGTTCAGATACGTAAAATATCTGTAAAACCCGTCATCATCATGCATATATCCTACGGAGTACACATGAATAAGAAATCCAACACCCGAAACCACCAAAATCATTATTACTGAAAGCGGGTCTACCTGCAAACCGGCAATCGCTTCAAATGTACCAGAACCGATCCACGTAAAATAGTCCTTCTCAAACACCCTGTGCTCAGGATCAAATTTCAGAAGATCGATGAATATGAAAAATGAAACAATGAATGATAATCCTATCGCAGTACATCCAACAATACCGACAATAGCCTTATTAAGTTTCTTTCCAAGAAATCCGTTTATTACAGTCCCCGCAAGCGGAAACAAAAGTACAAAACCGATTAAGTCCAAATATGAGCACCCGAAAAAATATGGCATTATTCTATCCTTTTACCACTTCATTAAGTTTATGTTATCAACATTGACAGTCGCTTTATTTCTATAAATTGCGATTATTATTGCAAGACCTACTGCTGCCTCTGCCGCTGCAACCGTCATAATAAAAAAGACGAATATCTGACCATCCATTGAATTCAGTTGACGGGCAAATGTAACAAACGCCAGATTTACTGCATTCAGCATTAATTCAATACACATGAAAATAACTATGGCATTCCTTCTGATTAAAACACCCACTGCTCCTATTGTAAACAGCATACCTGACAGTATTAAATACCAGGTCAACGGAATCATTATACCTCTTTCTCCTTAATAATTTGTTTTTTCGCCAAGATTATTGCGCCGAGAACGGCTGCAAATAACAATACAGATGCAATTTCAAAAGGAAAAACATATTTCGTAAACAACATTTTACCCACAAGCTGTGTATTCCCAATCTGACTTATGCTCTCCGGCGTATACTCACCCTGTGTACCCTGAAACACGGTATTCAGTGTTACAACACCAATCATAACAACCAGAATAAAACCCAGGATGATGGCTGAAGGTTTTTGAAACAACAGTTTGTCATAGTCACCTTCTACATCTGTTTTGTTTAAATTAAGCAACATTATTACAAAAACAAAAAGCACCATTATTGCGCCGGCATAGACCATTACCTGTATCGCAGCAATAAACTGTGCATGCAACAAAACGTACAACACGGCCAGAGAAACCATTGTTTGGATAAGAAAGATTGCGCTATAAACAGGGTTCTTTTGAAATACTACGCAAAGAGCGCAGACAATCGTTATTAACCCCATTATTATGAATAATAAACCTGCCAGCATATTTAAAGATACCTTAAAATTTGATTATTTCTTTTTCTTTAACGGAACTAACAATTTTTCTTTATTATAAATCTGATTCTTTTCCTGAGAAGCCAACTCATAACCTTGCCTTAAGAATATAGCTTCTTCAGGACATACTTCCTCACAGTATCCACAGAAAATACATCGGAGCATGTTTATCTCATAGGTCTTTGCAAAACGCTCCCCCTGTTCATTTTCGTCACCTTCCAGGTCAATGCATTCAGCCGGACAAACTGTAGAGCAAAGGCCGCATGCCACACATTTCTCTTTACCATTTTCGTCCCTCTGTAATTCGTGCAAGCCCCTGAAACGCGGATAAGTCGTCCATTTTTCGTCAGGATACTGCATTGTTATTACTTTATCCGGCCTAAAGTAATACTTTAACGTAAGCGCCAATCCCTGTAATAGTGGTTTTATCATACTGACTTTTCCCTAACATACTTTCATGCCCGGAATCGGGCAATACATATCTTGTAAATTGGACTCCTTGCGAGAGCAAGGTTATCTCCATTTCGGGAGGAATCCAGGAATCTGTTTAACTATAACAAGACTATAACAAGCCCTGTAATTAAAATGTTTGCCAATGCAGCCGGAAGCAGGACTTTCCACCCAAACTTCATCAGCTGATCATACCTGAATCTGGGATAAGTAGACCTCAGCCATACAAAAAAGAATATGCACAGAGCCATCTTTATTAAGAACCAGGCTACAGGCGGCAAAAATGGGCCTCTCCAACCGCCAAAGAAGAAAGTAACGGCAACTGCAGATACCGTAATGATATTAGCGTACTCGGCCATGAAGAATAACGCAAACTTCATACTGCTATACTCAGTATGGAATCCTGCAACCAATTCTGTCTCTGCTTCTGGTAAATCAAACGGACATCTATTTGTCTCTGCAATAGCGCTTATCGCATATATGATAAATGCTATAGGCTGAAGTATAACGAACCAGCATTTAGCCTGGGAATTTACGACATCTACAAGGCTTAATGACTGAGTAATCATAAGAACGCCTATCAAAGACAGCCCCAGTGAAAGTTCGTAACTGATCATCTGAGCAGAAGATCTCAGTGCGCCCAGTAAAGAATACTTGTTATTAGATGACCAGCCCCCTAACATAATACCATAAACGCCGACTGAAGTAACGGCAAGAATATAGAGTATGCCGATATTTACGTCTGTTATAACCATATCAATGCTTAAGCCCATTATGCTTATTGTGTCCCCAAAAGGAATAACTGCAATTGACATCAGTGCGGGAACCGTGGCGATAACAGGCGCCAGGACGAATACGACTTTACTGGCTTGTGACGGTATAATGTCTTCTTTAAAAATTAATTTAAGCCCGTCTGCAATAGGCTGAAGTAATCCATGCCAACCCACTCTCATTGGCCCGAGCCTGATCTGCATATGAGCCATAACTTTCCTTTCCACCCATATAAGGTAAGCAATGATTAATAACAGTATCCCTATTACTATACCAATCTTTATTGTCGAAAGTATAGTATATACAATTGCATTTAACATTTCTTTAACCGTATCTGAATTTTAAAATTAGCCACAAATTCACCAAAACGCTAAATTCTATGATGTGGGCGTTGCCCGCCCTACTTATAACTTTCACGTTGCATTCTTTGACCGCAACATTCCAGTATGCCGGTAGTTTCTTCCACAACACTTACCTTCTGACCGCATTCTTTGCAGACATAAACTACGCCGCCGGTTGGTTTACGATGAGCTGATGTCCAGGTAGCCATCATACCTTTCTCAGTAACCAGCTTCATTTCCTGCCCACAACACACAAGCACACCAAAACCATCTTTAACAACTACGACCTTTTGCCTGCAAACTTCACAAAAATATGTTTGTTCTGCTTTTGCCATTTTTTACTACTTCACCTTAGATATTTTTATGTTTGTATAGCCATTAACACGCAGGTTATTAATGGGCACCCACTCATAATCCTCCGAAACAAAAACAGCGCCTTCAGGTACTCTGTTCGTAGTTTTTGCCTTGAGCTGTATCTTGTCTTGAGCAGATTCAATCTTTACCATGTCGCCATCCGCAATATTCACCTTCTGCGCATTATTTCTATTAATTTCCACAAAACATTCTGAAGCAAGAGAAACGAGAGAACTCGAATTTCTGGAGTAAGTCCCCTGATGCCTTAAACTGGAACCTGTTAACAATACGAATGGATACTCTTTGCTTTTCTTTATATCAGTGAGTTTTGATTCGGAGATTTCAAACCTGTGCTTTACTGGTTCAGATTTATTGTATACTGAAGATACCCAACGGAAACCTTCCTTTGCCAGATCGCTATTTTCAATTCCTTCATATATAGGAACACTTTTACTTACTTCATCCATAATCTGCTTAGGAGATGTATACGAGTATGAATAACCCATCTTTTTGGCCAGGTCACACACAATCTGCCAATCTGGCTTAGAGTTTCCCACCTGCTCTATGACCTTGTTCAACCGTTGTACAGTCATCCCCATGTTTGTAAATGTGCCTTCTTTTTCAACATATGTTGATGTGGGAAGCACAACATCCGCAAGTTGTGCAGTTTCGGTCAGGAAATTATCCTGAACAACAACAAAACCAACTTTCTTAAAGGCATCCTTTACCTTCTTACCATTTGGGTAGCTCACTATGGGATTTTCTCCCATGACGTAAAGCGCTTTTATTTTACCACTTGATGCAAGATCAAAAACATCTTCGGTGTCCTTCATTGAGACATCATCAGATAATTTCACACCCCATGAGTCTTCTACCGTCTTTCTATTTGACTGGTCATTTATATCGAGGTAGCCGGGTAAGAAATCGGGCACAACTCCCATGTCGTTTACGCCCTGAGTATTATTATTAACCCTGGAGAATACAAGTGAAACCTTATCAGAACCACCTGCATTTATCAATGCACAAAGGTTCAACAAGGCCTTGATCGTATCCTCAGCCAATGGATCCTCTTCAATATCCTTACCGCAGATAATAAAACATTTCCCAGACTTTGCTAATAAATCCGAAGTGCTCTTTATCGCATCCTCCGAAACATTTGTTAGCTTAGACGCCTTCCTTATACCCGTGTCAGAAGCCTTTAGCAACGAGCGTAATTCTTTAAAATTTTCAGTTGACGATTCCACCTTACCCAAATCAACGAGTTTTTCGTCAACAATTATTTTAATCAGGGTATTAATTAGTATTGTTTGTGTCCCTAAATTATAGTTCAGGCGGATATCTTTCCTGGCAACGCTGTTAAATTCAATATTTCTTGCATTCGCAACAATTAGCTTTGTTTTGTTTAATCTTATTGCCTTCCTCGCCATGCTCCCGACCACAGGATGTGCTTCGGTTACATCAGCACCCACAAAAAATAATGTGTCTGCCTTTTCTATCTCTTCCAGTGAAGTCGCTACAATCCTGTTCTTTATAGAAACCTGAATCAACCGGTTCAGCGAAGGCGACTTAATATTAGATATATTGTCTATGTTATTGGTTCCTAATACCGTCCTGCAGAACTTCTGAAACAGATAATTATCCTCATTAGTACATTTTTCAGAACCTATACCGCCTATTGCTTTGCCTCCATGCTCGTCCATGATTTCACTGAATTTTTTTGATACGTAATCAAGGGCTTCTTCCCATGACGCCGGACACAAAATCCCAATCTTTCTTATCAAGGGGGTTTCAACCCGTCTGCTTGAATTAATAAACTCATGGCCGAACTTTCCCTTTACACACAGATTACCTTCATTTATTCCCAGGTCATCATCCGATGTTATCCTCATTACCTGATTCTTCTTGGAGTTTATTACCACAGTACAGCCAACAGCACAATATGTGCAGATCGTTGGCGTCTTTTTCAATTCCCATGGTCTAGCCCTGAATTTAAGAGTTCTGTCCTGCCACGAACCTGTTGGACACACCGATACACAACCACCACAAAAACTACAATCCAAAGGCTTGTTAAAAGCAGTGCCAATAACGGTCTTAAAGCCCCTGTTCTGATAATCTATTGCGCTAACTCCCTCAATTTCTTTACACACTTTCACACATCTACCACAGAGGATGCATCTGTTTGTATTATATTCCAGGAGGGGATTGTCCCTCTTCATCGGTTCGTCCAATCTGGCAGTCTTAAATCTACCCGCGGACAATTTAAGGTCATGCGTAACATCTTGCAAACCACACTCCCCCGACTTGTCACATGTCGGACAATCAAGAGGATGGTGCGCCAGTAGATATTCCATAACAGATTTCGTATATTTTTCAACCTCAGAAGTTTTTGTTTTTACCTCTATACCTTCAGAGACTGGTTGCGCACAGGAAAATCTATGCCTTGTCTTTCCTCGCTCAGTTACCTCAACCATACAGAGTCTGCACCCGCCATACTGAGTTAATTTTGGATGATAGCACAACCCGGGAATATAGATCCCGTTGTTCTTTGCCGCCATAAAGATATTCGTACCTTTAGGAACAGTCAAATTCTTGCCATCAATTTTAAGATTTATATCACTCATTTTATTGCCATAAAATTACATTTCTCATAACACAAATTACATAATGTACACTTTTCCTTGTCAATAAATGCCACCTCATCCTTCGATCCGGATATTGCATTTACCGGACAATTCCTGATGCAAAGAGTACACTTTGTACATTTATCAGGAATAACCGTGTACTTGTGAAGCGCAACGCAAGTTGCCGTCGGACATTCCTTATCACGAATGTGCGCTAAGTATTCATCTCGAAAATATCTTAAAGTAGATACAACAGGATTTGGCGCTGATTGTCCTAATCCACAAAGAGACATTGTATTAATTTCATCACTCATTTGTTCTAATACATCAAGGTCTTCTTCTTTACCCTCTCCCTGTGTAATCCTGATAAGGATGTCCAGCATAAGAGTAGTTCCAACTCTGCACGGAGGGCATTTCCCACAAGATTCATTTGCACAGAAAGCAAGGAAAAATCTTGCCATATCAACCATACACGTAGTTTCATCTACCACAACAAGGCTCCCTGATCCCATCATAGCTCCTGCTTCCAGCAATGATTCAAAATCTATGGGTTTATCAAGAAGTGATTCCGGCAAACAACCGCCTGAAGGCCCTCCAATCTGTACGGCCTTGAATTTTTTCTTCTTCGGTATCCCACCACCAATATCAAAGACAATCTCTCTTATGGTTATACCCATCGGAACCTCGATTAAGCCCGTATTTTTAACATTTCCTGTAAGCGCAAAAATCTTTGTGCCCTTACTCTTTTCAGTACCGATCTTTGAATACCATTTCGCACCTCTATTAATGATGATGGGCACATTAGCAAATGTTTCAACATTGTTCAAACAGGTTGGTTTGTCCCATAAACCTGCTTCCACTGATTGCGGCGGTCTTGTTCTGGGCATGCCTCGTTTACCTTCGATGGAATATTGCAACGCAGTGGACTCGCCACATACAAAAGCGCCAGCGCCCTCTTTTATGACAATATCAAGGCTATAGTCACTGTTTAAAATATTCTCACCCAAGAACCCATTTTCCTTCGCTTGCCGAATTGCAATGTGTAATCGTTCGACAGCAAGTGGATACTCTGCACGCACATATATATATCCTTTCGTGGCGCCTATTGCATATCCCCCGATAATCATGCCTTCCAGCACTGCGTGAGGGTCTCCCTCCATAATACTTCTGTCCATAAATGCCCCGGGATCGCCTTCATCTCCATTACAAATAATAAATTTTTCGTCAGCATCATATTTAGCACATGACTCCCATTTCCAGCCAGTCTCAAAACCGCCGCCACCACGACCTCTAAGGCCGGCTTTGCTTACCTCATCTATCACTTCTTTTGGAGTCATTTTGGTTAACACTTTTTCAAGCGCTTTGTATCCACCTTTTATTGTGTACTCATCTATGTTTTCAGGATCGATTGCCCCGCAGTTACCAAGCACAAGTCTCTGCTGGTTATCATGAAATTTATGATAATCATCCTTTGCCAACCACTTTTTCACGGGTGTATTGTTCACAAGGTGATCTTCCACAATTTGAGGTACCATGTCAACCGTAACTCTCTCGTAAGTAAGAGCCTCCTTACCCGGCACAGTAACGTCAACAAGGACATCTCTGGCACACAAACCCCTGCAACCTGTTTTTGCAGTCTTGCAAACACGTTTCCCTAAGGCTGTATCCAGTTTTTTGCTTTTTATCTCTTTCTCAAACCTTGCAAAAACCTTATCACCCCCGGCAGCAATACCACCCGTTCCCAGGCAAACAGAAATTACTGATTTGTTCCCATTTTCACTGCTTTCGGCTTTTGTTTTAGTTTTTTTACTTTTTGTTACGCTGCTCATTTTATCATTTCTAAGGCTAATATATTGCTAACCCGCCTATACCTATTCGGGCAGGTATCATTTAATAACAATTTTAATAATTTACCTGTTTTAAGCCGCAGGCTTTACGTACCTATCCAGGACATCTTCAAGTTTATCAGGAGACAGGGTGCCGTGCACGTCCTTGTCAACTACAACAACCGGGGCTATTCCACATGCGCCAAGGCAAGACACCTCTTCAAAGGTAAACATCCTGTCCTCTGTAGTTTCATTGGCGTTTATCTTAAGCCTGCCTATAATCTTAGCAGAAAGGCTCTTGGCATTCTTGACATGACATGCCGTTCCGCAACATACTTTAATTATATGTTTCCCACGCGGCTTTAGATGAAACTGTGAATAAAACGTTGCAACTCCAATAATTTCGCTAACGCTCATATTCAATCTTTCAGAAACAAGATTAATGATCGTCTCTCGCAAATAGCCATATTCGTTCTGTATCTTCTGCAAAACAGGGATTAAACACCCATCTACATCCTTATAATGAACCAATATCTTTTCCGCCATAGATAAATCTACTGTTTCGTCTTGTAATGATTGTTTTTTTGCTTTGCCCATTATTTCAATCTCTAAAATATTTAACGGTCAATTTCGCCTAAGACAATATCCAGACTCCCGATTACGGCGACTACATCAGCAAGCAAGTGGCCTTCTATCATCTTTTGAAGGCCCTCTAAATTAACAAATGATGGAGGCCTGATTTTTATCCTGTAAGGATTTTTTGTGCCATCGCTTACTATATAATACCCCAGTTCGCCTTTGGGAGCTTCAACACAAACATATACTTCGCCAACCGGAGGACAAATACCATCAGTTACTATCTTAAAATGGTGTATCAGAGATTCCATACTCTTCTTAAGGTTTACTTTTTGAGGCAGAGCAACATCCGGTATATCTGCAATAAATTCACCTTTAGGTAAAGTATCTACGGCCTGACGTACAATTTCATTACTCTGACGCATTTCTTCGATTCTAACCAAATATCGGTCGTATACGTCACCATTCTTACCAACAGGCACTATAAAATCCATTTCATTATATGATGAATAAGGCTCAGACTTTCTTATATCCCACTTTACTCCAGAACCCCTTATACTAGGGCCGCTTAACCCGTAATTTATTGCATCTTCTGCAGAAATTATCCCAACATCTTTCGTCCTCATTAACCATATTTTATTTTTTGTCAGGAGAGTTTCATATTCCCTTAATCTGCCTGGAAAGGCGTTAACGAATTCTCTTGCCTTCTCAGCAAAACCGTCAGGCAAATCTCTGGCAACACCGCCTATCCTGACATACGAAAGATTCATTCGCGCACCTGCTACCATCTCAAAAATATCATTAAGCGTTTCCCTCTCCCGAAAACAGTAAAAAAAGACAGTCATTGCGCCTATATCAAGGGCATGAGTTGCAAGCCATAACAGATGTGATGATATCCTCGTAAGTTCACACAAAATAATCCTTATATACTGTGACCTCTTAGGCGCCTCTATATCCAACAATTTCTCTACGGCAAGAGCGTATCCCAGGTTATTTGACATCGGGGCCAGATAATCCAGACGGTCAGTAAGAGTGATAAACTGATGGTATGTCTTGTGTTCGGCAAGCTTTTCTATACCACGGTGAAGAAATCCAATATGGGGAGTAGACTTAACTACCGTCTCGCCATCCAGCTCCAGAATGAGCCTCAATACACCATGCGTACTTGGATGTTGAGGACCCATGTTGATAGTCATTACCTGTTGTGTTGTTGCTGTCATTCTTCCCCTTTTCTATACACTTCCCTAAGAGATGCCGGCTGCCTGCCTTTAAGCGGATAATCTTTCCTCAAAGGATAACCCTCAAAACCTTCCGGCGTTAATATTCTTTCCAAATTCGGATGCCCTTCAAAGATTATCCCAAACATATCATAAGCTTCTCTTTCATGCCAGTCCGCTGTCTTCCAGACATTTGTAACAGTCTTGATACTCGGATTTGAAGCGGGTATCTCCACTTTCAGTCTCACCCTGTGATTATGTCTTAAAGAATAAAGATGATAAACCACTTCAAAGGCATTGCTATTGTCAAGACGCGATTTGTCTACACCGCATAAATCCGAGAGATAACCAAAGTCTGATTCATCATCGTTACAGAGAAATTCGGCAACTTTCCCAATATAATCCTTGTTTATTGAAACGGTCAATTCGCCTCTAAACGTTTTCATACCCGTTACGGCATCTGGAAACGTCTCCTTTAATTTCTTTCCTATAGCGCTCATTTCAGCCATATTTTTATGATACCTTTAATTTAATGTATCGTAATTTCAAACCATTACATAAAAAAATATGCAGGTAATTCATGAATTGTCTCTACTCGTCCAGAACAGATTCTTTGTCTATTTTCTTCTGTATCTCCATTACTGCGTGAATCAGCGCCTCTGGCCGCGGGGGACATCCTGGCAAGAAGACATCTACAGGGATAATCTCATCCACTCCCTGAACTGTGGCATATGTATCGAAAATGCCGCCTGAAGACGCACAAGCCCCCATAGCGATCACCCACTTGGGTTCAGGCATCTGATCGTAAATCTTTTTCGTCACAGCGGCCATCTTATAAGTAACAGTACCGGCAACAATCATCAAATCTGACTGACGCGGTGAAAACCTGAACACTTCCGCCCCAAATCTGGCCAGATCATATCTGGGAGCCACTGCTGCCATCATTTCTATGGCACAGCATGCCAGACCAAAAGGCATAGGCCAAAGCGCATTTTTTCTTGACCAATTTACTACTTTATCAAGCGTTGTAGTAAGTATACAATCGCCAAAAAGCGTCTCTATTCCCATTCGAAACCACCTCTTTTCCATATATAAGCATAACAGACCAACAATATTAATATGAATATTGCCATTTCTATTAAGCCAAAGAGCATCAAAGACTTATACACCACCGCCCAGGGATATAGAAATACCACCTCTATATCAAATATAACAAACATCATGGCAATTAGATAAAACTTTACAGAAAATCTCTCCCTGGCAGTGCCTGTTGGCTCTACACCACACTCGTACGGAGAAAGTTTTTCCTCAGTTGGTTTATGGCGGCCGATAAGGGCAGAAATTACGATGTTAGAAATGGCAAAACCCATTACTACTAAAAGTAGAATCAGGATTGGAAGATAACTTATCAGCATTTATTATATATGTTTGCTTTAATTATAATACTATATAACAACCAATTGTCAAAAGTTTGAATTATTATAAAAAATAACAAATTAGTCAACAAAAAATATTTTTTTGCGTTTCTTAAATTAATTGTAATTTTAATGAAAGCATAGTGCTTAACACATTTTCAATACTGAATTCAGGCATTCAGAAGCTGTATCTTTAAACACATCCAGTGCATAATCAACGTCCGATCTGTTCATATATTTGTGCGTGACCATTCTGCTGGGCATGGTAACTGTGTCACTTCGTAAATCTACGATACACATTATTCATTTTCACCTTCGCCGTAACGCTGATCAATCCCCTTCTCACTCTCAACAACTTCTCTGGCCAGCTCCATATAATCTTGAGCGCCGCGGCTTTCAGGCGCATACAGGGTTATCGGCTTACCGGAAATAGGACATTCTGCAAGTTGCGTACTCTCTCTGATAATTGTCTTAAATAACTTATCGTGAAACCTATCCCTGATCTTTTCCACCACCTTATTGCTCAAATTTGTCCTGATATCAAACATGCATGCTATTATACCTGTCACTTTGAGATCAGGATTAAGTGTATCCTTAACCAGATTTACAGTATTAACCAGAGTAACCAGACCGTTAAGAGCCAATACTTTTGTTTCTAAAGGTATAAATACTTCCCTTACCGCTGATAATGCATTAACGGTGAGTAAACCAAGTGAAGGCGGGCAATCCAGAATAATGTAATCATACCGGTTTAGTAAAGGAGATATGCTTTTTTTAAGTATGGTATCGTTTTCCAGTTTATTTGCCAGTGTTCTTTCTATTGCAGCCAGGGTAACGTTAGACGGAACAATCCACATATTTTCAACACATGTTTCCATTAAAATTTCATTTATAGATGCGTCGCCATGAAATACATGAAACATAGATTTATGTAACTCATTAATATTTATACCCATCCAGGAGCTTGAGTTACCCTGAGGATCCAGGTCTATTAAAGCAACCTTTTTACCTAAATCTGCCAAACAAGCCCCAAGGTTAACGGCAGTTGTAGTTTTTCCAACACCCCCCTTTTGATTTATTAATGCTATAGTTCTCATCTATTTTATATGTTTCTCCAGGACTTCAATATCCTTGCTGTCGCCAACCACGACTAAAATATCTTTTGCTCCTAATACATAATCAGGAGTTGGTAGTTCCTTAATCTCTTTTTCAACAAATGCTCCTTTCTTGCCAACATCCTCTTTCACTTTTTTCATAATCATAATCACATTAACACCGTATCTGGATTTAAGGCCAAGTTCTCTGAATGATTTACCAATAAAGTCTCCCTTTACCTCTATCTCCGCCAGATTATAATCCGCCCCTAACTCAATATACTCTAATACTCCCGGCTCTAAAATACTGTTAGCAACTCGAAGTCCCATATCTTCTTCAGGGTAAACGACTCTCGTAGCGCCTACTTCTTTCAGTATCTGCGCCTGCAACCTGGTTCCCGCCCTGGCAACAATTTCTCTAATTCCAAGATTCTTCAAGATTGCGGTTGTCAATATGTTAGCCTCAACATCCTCTCCTATACTCACAACGGCAACATCAACACTTTCAACACCACTTTCCTTTAACGCCTCCTCATCTGTACTATCCAATTGTAGCGCCTCAGTGACAATATCCTTAACCTTTTCCACCAATGCAGGATTCTTATCTATTGCAATAACCTGAGCCCTTTTAGCCGCTAAGACCTCAGCAACCTTAAAACCAAATCTCCCCAAACCAATTACGGCAAACTGTCTCATATCTTATATCCTTTCAAGTTAGGTTGGGTTTTAAAAGGCAAAAACCCAACGACTTAACCATTCTCTGTCATTCCCGCCCGCCAGAATGAGTATCGGGCTGGCAATCTGTTGAGCGGGAATCTAGAATTATCATTACAAGAACAACTGGATTCCCATTCCCCGATCTGGGTCGAGGACAGGTTTCATGGGAATGACATAAGGCAACTTTGAAATTCCTACACATTAAAAGTCTAAAGACTTAACTCCAACAGACTTAAAATGGAAATCACATTACGGCCAATCTTGTCAAGAATCAACCCACAACTATTCTTTCTTCTGGAAAGTGGATTTTTCTCCCTGCAACTTCCCTTCCAAGAACTAATGCCAGGGTCAACGGACCAATCCTGCCTACAAACATCAATATACTTACTGTAACCTTTCCTATAACGGTTAAATCAGAACTTAATCCAGCGCTAAGGCCGACTGTCCCGAATGCTGAAAACGCTTCAAAGATAACGACCTTAAACGACGCCTCCTCTGTATATAGTAAAATTAAGCAAAACATTAAGATTGTTAATAAAGATAGTGTCGCAATAGAAACGGCTTTTAGCACGGTTCGCCTGTGAATTGTACGCTCAAATACTTCCACCTCTTCCCTGCCCCGAAACATATTGTAAACGACTGCAATAATTACAAAAAAAGTACCTGTTTTAATTCCACCCGCTGTAGACCCTGACGAACCACCAATAAACATAAAAAAGATAAAGAATAAAAACGTAGGTGTTGTGAGGCTGCCGATATCTACCGTCGAAAATCCTGCAGTTCTGGTTGTGACAGATTGGAAAAAAGAAACAAAAATTTTATCCTTGATTGAAAACAGGTCTAATGTATTTTTGCACTCAAATATATAGAAAAGAATTGCACCCACTATAATTAAAATTCCAGTCATCGTCAACACTATCTTGGTATGTAAATTTATCCTTCTCTTTTTATCGCCTTTGGGAAATAATGAAAAATAACCAAAAAGATTAGATAAAACTATAAAACCCAGCCCGCCGGATACAATAAGCAGTCCAATCGTAACGTTAACAACCACGTCACCCCTATAATTTATCAGGCTGTTACTAAAAAGAGAGAATCCTGCATTGCAAAAAGCGCTGATAGAATGAAATATAGAAAAGAATACATAATCATCGAAAGTTTCATTGGACCAATGGATTGCCAATATAGTAGCGCCAATAGTCTCAATAACAAATGTTGATATGATTATAAAAATGACTGTTTTCTTTACCTCCCCATATCCGGTATCAAGCACTTCCTTCATTGCAACCTGTTGAGAGATAAGAAACCGTTTGCCAATGGCGATACTGAAAAATGCATACGAAGTCATTATACCCAATCCGCCAAGCTGCATCAGGACCAGGATAACGATATGGCCAAATCGTGAAAAATATACAGCCGTATCCTGCACCACCAAACCGGTAACACAAAGCGCTGATGTGGAGGTAAAAAAGGCATCAACCAGTGAAGTGCCTTTTCCATCAAGAGTTGCTACCGGAAGCATGAGCAGGAGAGCGCCTGTCGTAATAACAATAAAGAAACTTGCGATGATAGTAACTTCCGGCTTTACAGTGAGATTTTTAAATGCGTTTCTAAACATTTATCTGTATCCTCCCAATACGGCAATGTAAGGCAGGTTTCTGTACTTGTTGTCGAAATCAAGACCGTAACCGATTACAAATTTATTCTCAATCTCAAAGCAGCAATAGTCCGGCACAATTTCTACTTCCCTCCGTGCCGCTTTGTTAAGTAGCACACATACTTTGAGCGACAAGGGGTTATGTCTCTTAATCGCCTGTATAGTACTGGAAAGAGTTTTACCGGTATCCAGTATATCATCCACAATCAGGACATGATCATCCTTTATATTCAGGCTGATATTATTAATTATGTCAACTTCTCCTTTTGGAAAGATAGAATCTCCTACATAAGCATTAGCCCTGATAGTATCAATCCTGACAGGGAAAGGCATGTGTCGAATTAAGTCTGAAAGGAATATGAGACTGCCGTTAAGTACGCCAATTATGGTCAGTCCTTTATGCTTGTAGTCTGCGGTAAGCCTTTGCGCCAGTTCACTGACTTTATGCTTGATTGCAGCTTCAGTGATTAAGACCTCTCCGATACCATTTTTCATTTATGCTTTTAGAAGGATTTCTTTGATAGTACGACATAGTAAAAACGATAATCTGTATCTCTTAAATTCTTAGAAACAAAACATTTTACATAACTTATCCAGGAGATTTACTAAATATTTATACACACAACTATTTTAATTTTCAACATATAATGGTAAAGTACATTTTGAAAAAGAGGGGTGCAGTATAATTGAGAGTATGAAGGCAAATCTGGCTGGCAATAAAAGACTGTAAAAACAAGTTGATAAGATAAAAAGAGATTTGCAGTTAAGCCAACAGCAGACCCCTCTTCTTTTGACACCTAACGCCTGAACTAAGCAGCGGCGCTTTTTGCCGTCTGCTTGAGTGACTTGTTATGCGGTTTTATATGCTTTGCCGTGCCAACTCTTCATTTGAATTTATGGTTCTTGAAGGCGGTTCGTGTTCAAATAGATTTTTCTGGCTTGAATGTGCCTTTATCCTTCGATTTGCCAGTTCTATATATTCAGGTTCGATGTCATACCCGATGTAATGCCTGCCATCCTTTAAAGCGGCAAGGCAAGCGGTTCCACTGCCGCAAAACGGGTCTAATACAACATCTCCCTTGAAAGTATATAGCTGGATTAGGCGGTGGGGTAATTCCTCTGGAAATGGCGCTGGATGACCGATGCTACGGGCTGAGACGGCTGGAAATGTCCAGACGCTTTTTGTCCATTCGAGAAAGTCTTCTTTGACAATAGTATCCTGTTTGTGTCCACGTTTTCTTGAAAACGATTCCTTTGAAAAAACTAAAATATATTCGTGAATATCTCTCAATACTGGATTACCAGCAGACAACCAACTACCCCAAGCTGTTGATGGACTTGCGCTTGATGCCTTGTTCCAAATAATTTCACCTCTCATAAGAAAACCTATCCCAAGCATATCTTCAATGATATAGCTATGAAGCGGTATATATGGTTTTCTTCCAAGATTAGCAACATTAATACATGCCCTTCCGCCTGTAACCAGTTTTTTGTAAGTTTCCTTGAATACCACCTTTAGTAATGTTCTGTATTCATCAAGGGAAAGGTCTTTGTCGTATTCTTTCTTTACATTATAAGGTGGTGAAGTGACCATTAGATGGATACTGTAATCAGGAATATCATTCATCGCTTCACTTGATTTACAGTAGATTTTGTCCAGATTTTCGGCAGATATATGGCTTTCAATGAACTCAACCTTTTCAGGCGGCTTTTTATCAGCATACAATTTGCTATCGTAAAACTCTGAGGAATCATGGTTGATTCGCCCGGGAGTCCCGAAAGAACTCGTTTTTGTTCCATTGCGTCTATGTTTTAATTCTTTCATGTTTTATTATTCCTTGATAAGCTTTAAAAAGACCTCGGCCTTCTTTTCGTATGTTCCTTCACGGTTTGCAGTCTCAATAATCTTTCCTAATTCATTCTTGTTCTTCATGCTGGAAAAAAAGTTTCTTTCCTCTGACAGCAAGACATTGAAAGCTTTCTTTAGTTCCTCAAAGTCGTCAAACCGACAGAATCCATGTTTTTCAGTCTTCTTTAAATTCTCGCCGTTATCATCCAACGGCTTTGGGTTTACAGACCAGAAGCCTTGTATAATTCCTGCAACCTTCAGGTGGTCAACCTTCGGA
>Ga0155342_1136_pt1 | contig 16843 bp, 18 predicted proteins | sample RifCSPhighO2_02_FD_106310 | JGI IMG/M metagenome (GOLD analysis project Ga0155342, IMG submission 106310) | Planctomycetes bacterium RIFCSPHIGHO2_02_FULL_40_12 | reverse complement strand
GTCATATTTAACACCAAATTCATCAAGGACATTAAGCGTTTCCTGCATAGTACTCAAATCAGAATCACTGCCCATTACAATCCCAATCTTTTTATCCGTCATTTTTCCTCCCAAAAATCCTTACCCTCCTCTCTCCAGGGGGTGATGTCATTGAATTAGTCGAGTAGCCCCAAGGAGCCTCCCCTTAAGGCTCTCACAGAACCGGACGTGAAACTCTCGCTTCATCCGGCTCTTATCATTCAACCTTTTGATAAGGTTTTGTCTGTTCCAATGGGTTCCTCCCATAACTGGTTGACTCATCAATCCAGACTGAATGATTTAGCCCCTTCGCTCCATTTCCATTACAGAAACTTCTCAACTACTACGGGCTAATCCGTCCCTGTGTTCTGCATCGGTACTCTTGCCTTGTGGGGTTTCCACTTGTACTTCTCCCTTAAACATCAGAACGACAGGTTCTCATGTTCCGTATTAAAGCCTGTATTGAGTTCATGCCCCCTCTATGCCGACTGCCGCTTTGTCTGTTATGCCAGTTCACATCAAAGCTTATCCCAAATTTACGCCCGGAGTTTGGTTTTGACAGTATCGTTTTCCATTTCGACACCTCATCAGGGGTTCACTTGCGTTCATCTCCTCAATACGCACCTGACAATTCTCTGATTGCCTTTTCCCTTATCGCTCACGACAAGCACTCTTAATGAATGCCGCATAGGGCGGTTTGATTCCGACTTCTGGTCGCCGAAACCGAGAGACCTACTCTCATCTTTAATACAGCACGAAAGGCTTGCGCCTTTCTTCATGACACACGAGCGTAGCGGAATAGCGGTCAGGTGGAGCGCCTTGTTAGCTTTTCTTTTGATTTTCATCTTGAATAATTTCATGTAGATTGCTGTACAAAGTGGGGATTTCATTTTTAACAATATCCCATAATAGAGAATAATCTATGCCAAAATAATGATGAATCAATTTGTCCCTCATTCTTGCTATATCTTTCCACTTAATGTTTTTGTGCTTCTTTTGAAAGTCTTTCGGTATATTTTTGCTTGCTTCACCAATAATTTCTAAACTCCTCACAACAGCTCTTTTTAAGACAGGATTGAGATAAAAATTATCTTTCGAAATATTATTTGTCTCTTTTAGAATAAATTCTGTCTCTTCAATTATATGTCTTAAATATTCAATTGGCAATTTTAACATCTTCTACTTCTTTTAATATATATGGACCAATATATGGGCTTAGCCCTTCCTTGGTTACAAGTTCATAATTTTTGCCTAAATAGACATCAAAAAAATCACATAGCGTTGTAAAAGTTTTAAAGGATTTTTTTTCCTTTTTAAATTCTACGAGAATATCATAATCGCTTTTTGTTCTATCTTCTCCCCTGGCAACAGAACCAAAAATACCAATAGACACAACTCCCAGTTCATTCAGATATTTTCTGTTACTTTCAATAATCTTATAAAATTTTTCTTTTCTGGTCATTATCCACCTTTTTTTAAAGCTAACGCAGAACTCAGCGGCGGACTATTGACCGTCCGCTGGAGTGTTTTGTTAGGCGCTGTGTCGTTTTCGTCAAGTCAAGTAAAGACCTCAATGCCTCATTTACTGCATCTGAATCTGCAAATGACTTGGCAACATCAGGCTCAAGCATTACAACATTAGCCCCTTCGGATAGAAGACGTTTGTAGTACTTACCGCGAACAGCTTTAGAATAATCAAAATCATATTCGGGACGTAATTCATCACTAATTTTCTTTTCTTTAACCTTCATGTCGTTTCCTTTCGTGCGCAGTTGCAGGCCGCGCGTTGATTATACGTATTGTTTTTCCTCTCTCAGTATGTGATACCACGAGCAGACGACTACGAGAGGAGTAACCTATAGTTATAAGTCTTTCCTCATCGGTAGAGTGATCTGGATCATCAAAAGTTGCTGATAACGGGTCATAAAATACTGTCATGGCTTCATCAAATGACACCTTGTGTTTTCTGAGATTCCTCTTTGCTTTTTCCCTGTCCCACTCAAATTCCATTCCACCATCCTTTAACCATTTGTAAATATTATACCAGAAAGCGGCTGACTAATTGCATCTAAAACTTTAAGCATCTCCTTTAAATAACTAAAGCGACCTCGTGTCGCCACTAACAGTTAAATATACAACTGATTTATATTACTTTAAAGCAATTTTCAAGCAAAATTTATTAAAAACTTATAAAAACACTTTACTTTCACCTGATTTTCACCTATAGATTAAAATATGGAGTTTACTGATAATCAAGTGGAAGAATATTATCAGGTCTAGACTTGGTACATAAGACGTGGAATACAAAACAAATCACAAAAAAGCAATTAGAAAATAAGGATTGTGTAGATGCTCAAAGCCTATTTACGCGGATGGGCCTTGTCGTATACGCTTTTTAAATGTTCTGTTGTTATGTGCGTGTATATTTGCGTGGTGGATAGATTGGAGTGGCCAAGTAACTCCTGGACAGATCGCAGGTCGGCTCCCTTATCCAGCAAATGAGTTGCAAAGCTGTGCCTGAATGTGTGTGGAGATGTAAGCAGATTTATGCCAGACATCTTTAAATACTTGTCAAGAGATCGCGCAACGCTTCTTGCCGTAAGGCGGTTGCCGTATTTATTAAGAAACAGAGGCTCATTCTTGCTTATCTGAATTGCCTTCTTTTTTCCATCTTTCTCAAGTTTCGATTCGGAATTAAGATATTCCTTTATCGCCTTAATCGCATGACTGCCTATTGGAACCAGCCTCTCTTTCTTACCTTTACCCTCTACCTTTATCATCCCGCCAAAGAAATCAATATCATTCTCGTCTAGATTTACCAGTTCACTTACCCTTATTCCAGTGCTGTAAAGCGTTTCCAGCATAGCCAAATCCCGTAGTCCCATTGAATTTGAACAGTCAGGTGTTTTCAGTAAGACATCTACATCGCTTATGCTTAAAAAATGAGGAAGCTTCTTCTCCTGTTTAGGCGTCCGTAACACCTCAAAAGGATTTGATACAAGCTCGCCTGCCTGAATTAAAAACTTGAAGAAAGATCGTATCGATGCCAACTTCCGGGCTATGGTGGTTTTTGAGTAATTCTTAGTTCTCAAAACGGCAAGGAACTTTCTCAACAGAAGATGGTTGACGTCTTTTAAACTACTGCATTTTTCGTCTCTTAAGAAGGTATCAAATTGGGACAGATCTTTATGATACGCCCTTAAAGTGTGTTCAGAGTAACCCTTTTCATGCTCCAGCTTTGCAATGAATTCTAAAGCCAGTTTCTCAATCATCAGACATCCCTTCCTTAAGATAAATTACCAATCCTCACACAGGGACACAGAGAACACTAAGAAAACTTTGCTGGTTCAATCTTGCAGATTGAACTAAAACATTTAGGTTCAGGCTACAAGCCTGAACCAGCAGGAAGGAGTTCAATTTAGGTATAAACAAAAGATAATAGTTTTTACCTTTTGCGTTCTTCGTGACTTCGTGTGAGGAATATAGTGCAAGCGAAACTTAGCTCTTATCATTTTCCTGTTTGCCGGAAAATACCTTTAACCAGTATTCAGCCTCAGCTTTAGAAGGGCCTATGTATTTGCTGGCGGGCTCATCATCTTCCACTTTTCTAAGCAACCTGCCTTCCTTCTTTGATGTCTGCAAACGCTCAACTTTCTTTTTAATATCTCTATAAAACGCTAAAGGTTCCACAACCTTACAGCCGTATTTTTTTACATACTGTTCGATGTCTCTGTCGGCAGTAATTACCGTAATGTGTCTGGGGTTTTCACTATTGCTCACCATCCTCTTAATTTCCTCATCTGCATCAATGCCCGGCCTTGAAAATACTACATCTATGCCCGCCACTCTTGCCTCGGATGTATTACCGTAACCTTTACCATCAAATACTACTATTAATTTATGTTTTCTTTTTTCTTTATACTGTTCAAGTATGGCAAGAAATCTATTACGCAAAATCTCTATATCACATTTTTCAGTACTGTACCCCAGTTCGGGGATCTTAAATATCACATTATAACCATCTACTATTATGTCCATAGAATTTAGCCCCTTTCAGCCCGCCTCCGCCAGAATGAGCGTCGGGCTGGCGAACGACGCAGTCGGGCAGGCCGCTAACTTCTTGGTTTTGCCCGCCAGGCTGAACCGTTCGGACTGGCTCCGCAAAATAAAAAAACACTAAACTCAGATAATAGTAACATTCAGTGGCATCCCTGGCAATAAACATCTTCTCAGCACATTAAATATTTCTACATGTGCTCTGCGGTTAATTGTTTCTTTTTATTTTTCATTTTCTGCTTTTTCCACTTTTGTTTTCCTTCGCGACCTCTGCGTTTTTGCGGTGAACATTTTCTAACGGACATTCTTCGCACTGCATTTTGGGTTTACAATAATATTTCCCCACCCTTACAATGAGGGCATGATACTCATTGTAGTGAGGCGCATTTTTTGGAAGATTGTCTTCGAAAACTGCCTTTATTGCCTCGTAGTCATAATCTTCAGTAATTAAGGCATGCCTCACAAGCACTCGTTTAGTGTATGCATCAACAACAAACGTAGGCTTTTCAGCAGCATATAAGATTATAGAATCTGCAGTTTCTCTCCCGATACCGTTTACGGAAAGTAACTCCTCGCGAAGTGTGGTATAATCCTGCTTAAACAACTTTGATAAACTACCATTATAATTCGAAAAAAGCCATTCTATAAAGTGTTTGAGCCTTTTGGCTTTAACGTTAAAATAACCCGAAGGCTTGATAAGCTCTGCAAGCTTTTTTATATCAATTTCGTGTAATTTTTTTGGTGTAAATACCTTTGCGGCCTTCAGGTTTTCAATAGCCTTTTCAACATTAGTCCAATTTGTATTTTGAGTAAGAATGGCTCCTATCACTACCTCAAATGCAGTATCTCCCGGCCACCAATATTGCTTCCCGAATGATTTAAACAGACTATCATAAATTTCAGTAAGCACCTTTGACTTTTTCATGGTTTATTATTCTATCAATCCTTATAATATAAAAGCAAAAAAATTATACAATCAACCTTAATTTCTGTTTTCAAGAGTTAAAGACCAAAATGTACCTAAACTAGAAAATATGGTGGATTCGCTCAGCTTGCTTAATACATTCCACTGCTACTGGAATAAAACATTAAATTATGCATAATTCTTTAGACGACAGAGAGGAGAATAAGTGAAAATAGGATTTACTGGAATTGATTTACCGGAAGGAAAAACGAAATACAGGGATGAAACCCTGATTGCTCTGGAGGAAAAAGATAAGGCAAAAAAAGTTGCTCCATTCTTTGCTGAATTTAAAAAAGACGAATTTGTACACTCTGATGCTATTGTAGTTCCCAAAAGCAATATTCTGGATATCTTGATTCTTGACATTGAGAAGATTGAGACCAGGTTGTCAAAGCTGGACGACGGCAGCGAAAAAACGTTAATGACGAAATGCATGGAACTATTAGAACAGGAAACACCCCTTTGCGACGGTGATTTCAATGATGAGGAAATGGAAATAATGACAGCCTTTGCCCCAATCAGTCTTAAACCTATAGTTCAGCTTGAAGGTGGTGAAGACTTAAACACCATTATTGCTCTAGCGCTCGAAAAAGCAAGTTATATGTTCTTTTATACATCCGGCCCCAAAGAATCACATGCATGGCTCGTGAAAAAAGGTTCAGAGATTATTGCGTGTGCAGAGAAGATACATTCCGACCTTGCGCGTGGATTTATCAAGGGTGATGTTGTCAGCTTTGAGGATTACATGAATTGCCATAATTTCAATGACTGCAAGTCGAAAGGGCTGGCCAAACTGGTTGACCGCGACTATATTGTCCAGCCGAATGAGATAATAGAAATCAGATTTAATGTGTAAAATGGAGTAAATAAACATGGCTGATCAAAATGTGATTGTATTGGGAGGGAGCGGCAATGTTGGCAGGGAATTTTTGTCTCAGGTTATTCAACATGATACCGTTTTCTCAAATAAACATCTTAATCCTACTAACATAATAGCGCTGACGAACAGTAAGGGTTTCTGGTTTAACAAACAAGGGTTGGAAATCCAGAAGAATCCGGAAAATGTTGACAAATGGAAACATTCAAAAGAGGCATTTAATGAATATATGCAATGTTTAGACCAATATCGGAAATACGATAATTTAGCAGAACTATTAAAATTAATTGATGATGAGGGAATGTCCGGTGAAGTAGTTTTCGTTGACATTACCTCAGGGAAGGATGATTTAAGAGATTTCCATCTAAAAGTAATCAACGACACAGAGGAAAGCATAGTAACTGCAAACAAAAACCCGCTCTCCATTTATTCAACTAAAGTATTCAGAGAACTTACCAGGTTCAGGGAAAGGTATGGGTTTCGTTGTACGGTCATGGCCGGAGCAAATGCTGTTTCTAATTTACTCGACTATTATGATACTTCTGAGATAATAAAAAAGATAGAAGCGTGTTTTTCAGGAACGCTGGGATATTTGTGTGCTGAACTGGAAAAAGATGAAAGAAGTTTCTCCCAAATACTGAATGATGCAAAAAGAATGGGTTACACCGAACCGCACCCGAAAGATGACCTGAACGGTCGGGACGTTGCCAGAAAGCTTATAATCTGTGCCAGAACATTCGGGCATAACGTCTCAATGTCAGACATAGATTTGGAAGGATTCATTGATGAGTCTTTCTTAAATATAGAAGATGTAACCGAGTTTATGGAATCTATAAAAGACGCCGACCAGGAAGTAAAAAGGAAATTTGATTCCGCTAAAAGCAAAGGCAAAACGTTAAGATATGTTGCCAACTTTAATCTATGTGAAAATGGTGATTCAACTTTTAAAGTAGGATTAAGAGAAGTTTCTCCAGGCTCTCCTCTGGGCAACTTGAAAGGTTCTTCAAATAAAGTTATAGTCGAGACAGACATATTTAATGGTGACAAAAAATATATTATAGAATCACCCGGAGCCGGGCCGGATGTAACCGCCTGGGGATTGAGGAGAGAACTCCTGTCAAGATTAAGAGGAAGAAAGGGAGGAGATTACAAACTGACGTAGACAAGAAAATAAATAGGACACACCCGCCAATAGACTTAAAATGGAAACTCTATGCTATTCAATCATTATCTCTTTCTTCCGCCCAAATATTTATGTGCTTCCGTGTCAATATCTTCTCCCCTGCTTTTAGGCCTGAAATAAAACTTCAGTGGTATTTCGCTAAAAGGTAGATTATCTCGTAATTGATTTGACAGGTATCTTTCATAATCGGAATTGAAAAGCCTTTTGTCATTGACAAACAATACAAATGTTGGAGGACAGACAGATACCTGTGTAGCATAATAAACCTTTGATATTTTAGATTTTCTCTTTGTTGGACGATGGCGTGTAAAAGCGTGTTCGAGGACTTTATTGAGTTCTGCTGTTGAAACCCGCGTATTCGCCTGCTTATATAATTCCTGTGCTAACTCAATTGTCTCAATTATATTTTCTCCACTGAATGAGCTTATGAATGACAAAGGGGCAAAGTGTAGCCCTGGTAAACGGGTGTGAACATATTTAATAAATTTTTCTATTTCTACATCTTCTGCAAGGTCCCACTTACTTACAACCAATAAACAGGGCTTATATTGAGTTTTGATATAATCACCAATATTTTTATCCACCTGAGAGATATCGCTGGGTGCGTCAATCAACAGTATTACTACATCGGCACGGCGAATAGACCTCTCCGCCCTTGCCATACCATAAAATTCTATAGAACCCTGAATTTGCTTCTTCTTCCTTATCCCTGCCGTATCAATGGCAATAAATTCTTTACCATCTATTTTAAACTTCACGTCAACTGAATCTCTTGTAGTACCCGGAATCTCACTGACTATAACCCTTTCCTCCTGAGCAAGTGTATTTATCAATGTAGATTTTCCCGCATTCCTCTTCCCCACAATAGCAATCTTCATTAACGAATCGGTCTTCACTGGCTTTGTATCTGTTTCAGGGAGAGTGGAAACAATCCTGTCTAATAGATCCACCCTGCCATAACTTTGCAATGCGGAAACCGGCAAAGGTTCTCCCAGCCCCAGCTTGAAAAACTCTGCTGTCTGAAGATCAAATTTTGCATCGTCACACTTGTTAACAACTAGAAGGAGTGGTTTCTTGATTTTTCGCAGTCTTTCTGCAACTTTAACATCTAATGGTGTGATCCCTTCACGAACATCAACAACGAAGAGAATCAGGTTTGCCTTTTGAAGCGCTATTTCTATTTGAACCTCTACCTCATGAGCAATATCTTCAATATCCGTTATCCCTATACCACCTGTGTCAATCAGCTCAAACAGATTCCCTTCGTGTTCAATCTCTACAGACACTCTGTCTCTGGTGACGCCACTCATTGAATCAACAATTGAAATGCGTTTTTTAGCTAAGCAGTTCAGGAGAGAAGACTTACCAACATTAGGTCTCCCTACAATAGTTACCGTGGGAAGAAACATTATAAGGGCCTATACATTATTATGATAAATCCAATAGATTTGATAAACATCTTGTGAAATACATGAAACTTCTTGAAAAGTTTCAAAGCAACTTAAATATTCAGGTTATTAATTTTCTCACCCTTAACCCTTATTATGTGCATTAAGGGTGTTTATCAAAATAACAACTACATTACTTTAATTAACGCCCAAAGAGTAAAATACGAGTAAGCTGTCTTATTCCGGCTTCTCTGACGATCATTCATCTGCAGTCTTTGGTTTTTCAGTTTCTTCCTGGCTGAGGTTCCGATTCTTCCGGTTACGGTCCTCGTAACTCTGGTCTTTCTTCTTCTGTTCTGATATTTTCCCTTCTTTTACACCAGGATTCCCTGCCTCTTCTTCCTTTCTCTCTACATCTGCCACTTCCTCTTTTTCTTCCATATAAACGTCTTCAATTTCAGTACCATCAACATCCTTCCTCAGGATTAAATAGGCAATTGTACTGGCAGAACCTGCAAAAGCAACTACTATACTCCCAACAACCACTTTAACCAGCACAATATGCAACATCAAAACTAAAGCGGCAAACTTCATTGATATAGATCCCAGTGGCGCCATTGCCGCCTTACCCCCGCTTAAACCTGCGATAAAGGCCCTTATAGTGTCAAATTTATCTCCCATACCGATTCCAACAGTACAAAAAGTAGTCTTCATAACAAGACAAGCGCCAAAACTTGCTAGAAAGGTCAGAATCACTCCACATACTATTATGCTAATCAACAATGATAAGAAATGTAATGGTCTTGAAAGCACATAGCTATATGCCCGGCTCATTGCATCAAATGTATCTGAACCCTCAGCACTTATAGTAGGGTACATCAGGAAGAAACCTATAATGCCAATAATGCCTATAAAGACAATTAAGAATCCCGAAAGAATCGCCAACGGAAACCCGATTGCAACAGCAATCTCGCCTGCAAATTTTATCTGGCCTAAAAGCCCTCCAAGAACATTACAGGCAATAAAAAATAGCACTCCCATAACCGGCATAAGTGGAGTGCAGAAATATGACCAAACCTTTTTCACTGCAAACGTAAGAGAGTCTTTAACTCCTATTTTCTCACCTTTAGCAAATTCTACCGCTGCCAGGCGTGTAATGGTACCGGCAAAAACCGACCATATTAATAACAATCCCAAAACCAGAACAATAAGGACAGCGTACTCTCCCCGGTCAACAGTTTTTACTGATGAGAAAAGTACGCTGATCAAACTACATAAACCAAGTCTTGGTGAGATTAAAAAGCCACTGATTAATTCAAACGGGCTGATGGCAACCAACTTGAAAGTGGAAGCAAAGGCAAGAATTACCAAAACCCAGAGTATGCTGAGTACAATTCCAACAAAAGCGGAAATCAGTTTGTTGAAATCAAGCGTCATCTTAAAACCACGCAGAATGTCTTGTAAGTCTTGTAAAATTGGCGGCATCTGGTCACCCCTTTCTAATTCTTTTAGTTAAGAAATAAAAATAACCGACGTAATTATATAGTTTTATTTAATATATCAAGCAAAAAATCTATCAAACATAATCCATTATGCTCAGATGAAAACATAAAAGAACTGAATTTGCAAATGGAAAATTAAATGTAAGCCACTATGTAATAGAGATTATTGAGTTATTTTAAAAATAAACTTTGCACTGCCGCTTGTTTTGTAACACTCTCGTACATTTGTCTAATAATTCGCTAACGCTTTTCTTTATCGAGTCTTATGTGTCGGTATTTTCAAGCTGATCATTTGTAATGGGTTCCTCAATGCGTCTTTTTTCGTCAAACCATGATCCCAAGTCTATTAGTTTGCAGCGTTCACTGCAAAAAGGAAATGTCGGTATGTCACTTATGGAGTTATAGAATAGTTCTTTATCACAATTACGGCACTTAATCTTTGACATTCTTTTTTTCCTCTTTTTTCTTATCTTTTTTCTTGTCTTTAGTTTCTGAAGTAGAAGAAGATTTTTCAGCGTTCTGGCGTGATTTATATTCTTCACTTCTGTAATCAGTCTGGTAGAAGCCAGACCCTTTAAAAATGATAGTACTTCCGGTTCCAATCAGTCGCTTTATCTTCAGCTTTCCGCACTCTGGGCATTTTCTGATGTGTTTTGCAGTTATCGACTGAAACAATTCGAATGTATGATTACAGGCATTACACTCATAATCGTAAGTAGGCATGTTTCTCCTTCCTCCTGACAAAATTTAAGACGTAAAACTTCAGCCATCAGCATTCTATACATCCTCTGTTTCCTCTTCTTCAATGGTTCTTTTTGATACTTTAACTTTCGAGGGTCTGATGACACGTTCCTTTAAGAGAAAACCTTTCTGTAATTCATCAGTAATAGTATGATGAGGCAGTTCATTATTCTCCTCCTCCATCACTGCTTCGTGAAGATTAGGATCAAACGCTTTCCCTACCGTTTCCATAGATTTTACACCATACTTCCCTAATACCTTAAATAATTGATCTTTTATCAACTTTATACCTTCTACTAACTTATCAAAATCTTTTGAATTATCCGCCAGCTTCAAAGCTCTGTCAAAATTGTCAAGTTCCGGGAAAAGATCAAGTATAAGATTTTGAATAGCAAACTGAGCAGTCGATTCGTTTTCCTTATGCATTCTCTTTTGATAATTCATAAACTCTGCCCTTGTTCTCAACAATTGATCGAGGAAAGAATCACGCTCCTCCGCTTTTTTCTTTAAATCAATAATCTCTTCATTCGTTAAAACAACAGGCTCCACTGCCGCTGTCTCCTCCATTTCCTTATCTGTTTTCTTGTCACCTGCAGTCTCACTATCTACGGCAGTCTCAGTCTCTGACCCGGAATTTTTCTGTGAACTTTCGAGATTTTCTCTATCGCGGTCACTATTCACGCCTTCACTGTGTTCGGCTTTAAGGTTTCTTTCATCCTGATTGTTTTGTGCTTCAGACATAACTAAAAATCCCCTTCAATGATTTCATAAGAATGAATTATTCAAAAAAGCTTTTTTACTTTTTGAAAGAAACTCTTTTGTTTAGGTGATACATTCTTATGTTCTGATTCTGCAAATTCTCTTAATAATTCTTCCTGCCTGGGAGTCAATTTAGTAGGAGTTTCAACTATAATATGTACCAGCAAATTCCCTGCCCCATAACCACGAACATGTGGAAACCCCTCATCTCTAACTGGAATGACTTCATCACTTTGCGTCCCGGCAGGTATTGTTACTTTCCTCAGTTTCCCCAAGACCGTTGGCACCTCAATTTCACATCCTAATGCCGCCTGAGTAAACGTAATTGGAAATTCACAAATTATGTCATAATCCTGCCTTTTGAATATTGGATGAGGTTTTACGTGTATGTCACAATATAAATCTCCAGGGGGCGCCCCGTTTTCTCCCGACTCACCCTGCCCTGTAACACGTAACCTCGCACCGTCTTCAATACCGGCAGGCACCTGAACCTTAATATTTGATTTTTTCGGATACACGCCATGACCGCTACATTTTTTACAGGGGGTTTCTATAATCTTTCCACCACCATGGCATTTAGGACATGTAGTCCTTAACGTAAAAAAGCCCTGTCTCTGATGTATTTCACCCTGGCCCTTACAATAAGGACAGGAAACAGGAGATGTGCCCTTGCAAGCGCCTGTTCCCCGGCATTCCCCACAAAAGTCTCTCTTGGTGATTTCTATTGTTTTCTCTATACCTGTGGCAACATCTCTGAACTCTATGGTTATGTCACACCTTAAACTTGCTCCCCGTCTTGTCGTATTCCTTGTCCTGCCGCCAAAAAACTCCTCAAATATGCTCCCCCCACCTCCAAAGATATCGCCAAATGCATCGAATATATCTTCATAACTGCCAAACCCCCTTGTATCGGCGCCTCTTAATCCTTCATGTCCAAATCGATCATACCTTTTTCTCTTCTCAGGATCACTAAGAACTTCGTATGCCTCTGCCGCTTCTTTAAATCTCTCCTCTGCCTGCTTATTTCCGGGATTCTTGTCAGGATGATACTTTAAAGCCATTGCTCTGTAAGCACGTTTAATCTCGTCCTGACCAGCGCTATTTCCAACTCCCAGGACTTTATAATAATCTTCTTTTTTCATATTTAAGCCAGGCATTTTTCACAATTTATCCACAAATACAGGATTCTATTCAATCCTTCTACAAACGTATAAGCCTAAAATATATAATGACTTAACACTCACAAATAATTGCCGCACAATATGATACAAGCGATATATTAAATGTCAAGCAGGTTTTACAGCCAACAGAACCTCAGAAATATTAAAACAAAAAGGCCACATAAATGCGGCCTTTTCTCAAAACAGTTTTATCAATTTTTTTGGTCATCGAACTAAAATACACTGCCCTCAACAGGAGATTCGCCCTCTTCATCTTCCTTTAGTTCGGTTACCATTACCTCGGTAGTTAACATCAGTCCAGCTATGCTGGCGGCATTTTGTAATGCAGTGCGCGCAACCTTTGTCGGATCAATAATTCCTCTTTCAAACATATCCACAAATTCTGATGTGTTGGCATCAAATCCGGTATTGGTACTCTTTTCCCTTACTTCTTCAACAACTACCGAACCTTCACCACCGGCATTGGACACAATCTGCCTCAAAGGAGCTTCAATGGCCTTTGCTATTATGTCAACTCCTATTTTCTCATCACCCTTTAACTTCTTGCGCAACTCCTCAACCTTTGGAATTGTCCTGATAAAGGCAACTCCGCCTCCAGGAATAATGCCTTCTTCTACTGCAGCCCTTGTAGCATTCAGTGCATCCTCTACACGCGCCTTTTTCTCGTTTACTTCAGCCTCAGTAGCACCACCTACATTTATAACTGCAATACCACCGGTAAGTTTAGCAAGTCTTTCCTGAAGTTTTTCCTTGTCATAATCAGATGTAGTCTGTTCAATCTGATTTCGAATCTGAGAAATCCTGCCCTGTATATCTGACTTTTTCCCTGCACCCTCTATTATTGTGGTATTCTCTTTGCCAATCGTTATCCGCTTTGCAGTCCCAAGATCACTAAGCTCAAGAGTCTCTAACTTTATCCCAAGGTCTTCTGATATCAGGCGGCCGTTTGTAAGGATTGCGATATCCTCCAGCATGGCCTTCCTTCTATCACCAAAACCAGGCGCTTTAACTGCTGCACAGTTTAAGACCCCCCGTAATTTATTAACAACTAATGTGGCCAGGGCCTCGCCTTCAACATCCTCAGAGATGATTAAAAGCGGTTTACCAGCGCTCGCCAGCTTCTCCAAAAGGGGTAACAGCTCCTTCATATTAGAAATCTTCTTCTCATGAATTAATATATACGGATCATCAAAGATAACTTCCATAGTCTGAGCCTTTGTTACAAAATAAGGAGAAATATACCCCTTATCAAACTGCATTCCCTCAACAACATCTAAAGTGGTTTCTATACTTTTGGCTTCCTCTACCGTGATAACACCGTCCTTGCCCACCTTATCCATGGCATCTGCCAATAAATTCCCAATTGATGAATCATTATTAGCCGAGATCGTACCAACCTGTGCAATCTGTGCCCTATCCCTGACTTTTCTGCATAAATTATTCAATTCCTCAACTACCACACGTACGGCCTTGTCAATGCCCCTTTTCAGCGCCATTGTATTTGCGCCGGCGGTGACATACTTCATGCCCTCATTAAAGATTGCCTCAGCCAGAATAGTTGCGGTTGTAGTGCCATCTCCTGCTACATCACTGGTCTTAGAAGCTACTTCACAGACCATCTTTGCACCCATATTCTCAAAGGGTTGATTCAATTCCACTTCTTTTGCCACAGTTACTCCATCCTTCGTAACAGCAGGCGAACCATAGCTTTTTTCCAAAATCACATTTCTGCCGGTTGGACCCATAGTTACTCTTACAGCGTCTGCCAGCTTCTTTATACCATTTTTTATGTTGCGTCTTGCCTCTTCATCAAACAAAAGCTGTTTTGCAGCCATAATATACCTCCTGAACTTGATTATTCAATTTTAGCCAAGATATCGTTTTCTTTTAAAATAAGATAGTCCTTACCACCAACTGTTATTTCTGTTCCCGCATACTTACCATAAAGAACCTGATCCCCCTTTTTTACTAAAAGTTCGGCCCTTTTGCCGTTATCAAGCAGTTTTCCATCTCCAACAGATATAACCTTTCCTTTTGTTGGTTTCTCTTTTGCTGAGTCCGGTAAAACAATTCCACCTTGTGTTTTCTTTTCTGCTTCAAGTGGTTCCACTACAACTCTATCATCTAAAGGTCTGATTACCATAACAAATACCTCCTTTTATTTTCATAATCACATTAAACTGAAATAATTTACATACGTTAGAGAAAAACTACCTGACTGGTTTTTGGTAAACTATCACATCATTCCAGGCATACCACCGCCCATTCCGCCCCTTCCTCCCATACCGCCAGGAGGCATCATAGCATCCTCTTTCTTTGGAATATCTGTAATGAGACAATCGCTTGTAAGAAGTATACTTGCAATGCTTAAGGCATTCTGTAATGCGCTTCTTGTAACTTTCGTAGGATCTATCACACCGGATTCAATAAGATTACCGTATTCTTCTTTTTCTGCATCATAACCAAATGCCTTGTCCTTTGATGCCAAAACCTTCCTCACTACAACAGCGCCTTCCAATCCCGCATTTCTGGCTATCTGTTTTATAGGTTCACTGAGCGAATTCTTTATGATATCAACACCAAAATGTTCATCACCCTTTAATACGAGATCATTCAATGCCTCAGAGGCCCTTAGTAAGGCAACACCGCCGCCTGGCAGGATACCTTCGTCAATTGCGGCACGGGTGGCATGCAACGCATCTTCTACACGTGCTTTCTTCTCCTTCATCTCTGTTTCTGTTGATGCGCCTACGTTTATCTGCGCCACACCACCAGCTAATTTTGCCAGCCTTTCCTGCAGTTTTTCGCGGTCATAGTCAGAAGTTGTTTCTTCTATTTCCCTTCTTATCTGACTTATACGCGCACTAATGTCCTTTGGGCTACCTCCACCCTTTACAATAGTCGTATTCTCAGAATCTATATTGATCTTCTTTGCAGTACCCAGCTCATTCAACTCAACGGTTTCCAACTGGGTTCCTAAATCCTTAACTACCGCCTTGCCGCCCGTAAGTATAGCGATATCTTCCATCATGGCTTTCCTTCTGTCTCCATATCCAGGCGCTTTAACTGCAGCACATGCAATCGTACCACGGATGTTATTTATAACCAGAGTCGCTAACGCTTCGCCTTCAATATCTTCTGCAATTATCAAAAGAGGTCTTTTAGTCTTTGCAACTTTTTCAAGTAAAGGAACTAAGCCTTTAATGCTTGATATTTTCTCTTCGTGTATTAACACATAGGCCTCATTCAGTTCCACTTTCATGTTTTCTTTATCAGTGGCAAAATGAGGCGATAAATATCCACGGTCAAATTGCATACCCTCAACTATCTCTACATCTGAATCAATACCCTTTCCCTCTTCAACGGTGATAACACCATCCTTGCCTACTTTCTCCATTGCATTTGCTATCATCTTACCTACTTCACTATCATTATTGGATGCAATTGTTCCTATGTTAGCAATCTCTGTCTGATCTTTAATCTTTTTACTCATACTCAGAAGCTTTTCTATTACAGTATCAACCGCTGTTTTCATTCCGCGATTAAGCGCAACAGGGTCTAAACCTGCGGAAACACACTTCAATCCGTTACTGAAAATAGCTTCAGCCAATATTGTTGCAGTGGTGGTTCCGTCTCCTGCAACATCGCTTGTCTTAGATGCTACTTCTTTTACCAGTTTTGCACCCATATTCTCGTATGGATCTTTCAGTTCAATTTCCTCTGCTACAGTTACACCATCCTTCGTTATAGTGGGGCTTCCCCACCCCTTATCAAGAACAGCATTTCTCCCTCTCGGACCAAGTGTACTTTTAACAGCGTTAGCCAGTTTCGTAACCCCTCTTTTAATTGCCATCCTTGCATCTTCTCCGAATACCAACTGCTTTGCAGCCATTACTTTCCTCCTTTCAAAATTACGAGTCCTACTTTGTTTAATTAATGGTTGTAATAAGCAAAACAGATACCAATATATTTTACCAATCTTTATCTTCATGTTATGTAATATGTTATGCGTTTTAGAGCAAGTTATTTTTTTATAGAGCTGTTAATACTGATATATATAATGTCAATATGGCAGTCGCCTATTTCTATATTTAAACGCTTATGTCAATATGGCATAAGGATAAATCTATTGATATTTGAGAAAATTAAAGGTGATTATAAAATAATTGGCACG
>Ga0155342_1127_pt1 | contig 16922 bp, 20 predicted proteins | sample RifCSPhighO2_02_FD_106310 | JGI IMG/M metagenome (GOLD analysis project Ga0155342, IMG submission 106310) | Planctomycetes bacterium RIFCSPHIGHO2_02_FULL_40_12 | reverse complement strand
TTCCATGCTTCTGGCCTAGTTCTTGACTCAAATCCATATTTTCTCATTAAACGAAAAACATGAAATCTTTCTACTGCACATATTTCTCCTATTTTCTGTATTAATCTCAATATGACTTAATTCAATAGTATTTATAATCTCGCCATCACTCTAAGAAAGCTGATATTTCTAATATGGACATATCTCATATTCCTTAAAATATCAAGGAATAGACCACATTTCTAAAGTCTCTTCAGAACATCATCATGGGGGCCGATTCGACGGAAGAGATAGAAATCCTGGTGTATCTCAAAAGTAAATCTATAAAACATGTCAATACTGGCTTCCCATCTATTTTTGTGACCTTTCATTTTCTTCACTCTAAGGGAAGGATGTTTAATATTGGAAATGAATAGTATGATCTTCTTTTCAAACTTTTCTTGGATTGTTTTGGGAAGCTTTTCAAAATCTTTTTTAAATGCATCAGTACGAACAATTTTCATTTATTGAGGTCTGAAATGAAGTCTTCTACGGTATTGAATAATTTAGTTTTCCTGGCAGCAATTTCCTTGTCAGCTTCAGCTTCAGCCTTTTCCCAATCAAAACTCTTGAAATACTGAGGCAAGGTTAGAGCATATTCTATTAATTCAGTAACTGCATTCTCAGTACTCTTCTTATGTGTAGACTCCTTATATCTTTCTATCTCTTCCAGTGTTTTTTTGGACAAGCTAATTTTTAATTCATGATTTGACATAATATTCCTCCAATCATGTCATTTTTTATTGTTTAACGTAATTAGTACCTTATTTTTATAGTATATAATCGTACCAAACTGAAAAAGTCAAAGAAAATATAGGTCAGAACTATGATTTCTGATTATTCTTCTGACCTCCTTGTTTCCTTATAAGATGAATACATTTTATTTAATCTGTTTTAATCAGCATAAATCTGAGATCAGATTTTATTTAAACGGTTCTATAATCTCCACATCGTCAGGCAAATCCAGGATGAATGTCTTATCCGGTATATCTGTATTAATCTCAATATGACTTAATTCAATAGTATTTATAATCTCGCCGTCACTCTCAAATAGTTGATACTGTACCGGCAGCCAGAGTCCCTCTTTGATCCATAATAGTGTCCTGTCGTATTCTGAATCGAATGTCTCTCTGGGAATAAGTTCCAGGTGGAATAGTGTCCCTTCTTCCGTAGAAATATTGTCCATCAGTGTGACTTCGTAATTTTCATTCACCTTTTCTACCGTATAATCATAGCCTAATTCAAATATGTCCACCCCCTGCGGCGAATCAGCATCACCATTCATCTCATATTTTTCGACCTGTTTTTCATTAATATGATATATCCAGATATACGATCCGTCTATGACGTTGATTTCGTTCCTCGGGGGAAAGAAGTTTACGTTAACCAGCTTCGGCTTCTTGTATTGTAAAAATCCTACGGAAACCTCTTCTGAATCAAGCAGTGTTATAACCCTTGAGTACTTTATGTCTGCCTCCATTGTCTCAAGCCGTGAATTTGCCTCCTCTACCTTTTTCAATATTTCATCCAAATCATAGCCTTCAACATTGTCCGAACCAAATGAAACGGTAGGGTTCAGCGTTAAGGAACAAAAGGCAAGAGCAATAAAGATATAAGAGAACTTATTTATAAGCATAACCGATTCTAACAACAGCAATGGATATTTCAAGGAATAAGTAAGAACCCAATATTCAATCGTAAATTTATTACCCCCCTGCCTTTAAATGTTGACAGTAAAATATGCAACTGTTACCATAATGACAAAAATATTATTTTGTATCCGTTTTTATCTGCGGAATCTGTATCCTATATTTTTTAAGGAGTAGCCTGATCTCAAATACATTTGCTGTTATTGGCGGAAGTGAAGCTTACAATTTATTGAAATCTGATAAGTTGCAGGGAGAGCGTATTGGCCGGGTCGAAACCCCTTTTGGCGATTCGCAGGCAGTATATAAAATAGATGGTGAAAATGGCAGTTTTCTATTCCTTTCACGTCATGGCGAAAAAGGATATTCCAGAACAGCGCCGTACGTCAACTACAGGGCTAACATCTATGCGCTAAAGGAACATGGGATAAGGCAGATTGTATCATGGTCGGGACCCGGCGCCATTAATACTGAGTATAAGATTGGTCAATATGTGGTTGTTGACGACCTGATAGATGAAACCAAGGACAGGGAATATACCTTTTTTGAAAACAAGGGAATAGGATTCATTCGCCAAAGCCCCGTATTTTGTCCAGGTCTCAGACAATCCATAATCGATTCACTGAAATCGCTTAAGTTTGATTATGCAGAGGGTGGTACTTATGTTTGCACGCAGGGCCCTCGCCTTGAAACGCCTGCTGAAATAAAGAAATATGCCTCTTTTGGTTCTGATCTGGTGGGAATGACCCTGATCCCGGAGGTGTTTCTTGCAAAGGAACTCGAGATGTGTTATGCGTCTATATGCTATGTCACCAATTATGCGGAGGGCATTGTTGAGAGTGAATACCGGCCTGGAGAACTGTTTGATGGTCTTTCATCAGACAAGGACAGAAAAGCCGTTGCGAATAGTGTCAGCAGATTTCCAGTCATTATTGAAACGTTAGCTGGCAATATTAACAAACATAATATGAATTGCAAATGTCAATTATCAATGGAGCGGTATAAAAAGAATGGCATTATTGGTGATGATTGGCATGAGTGGATTACTTCGTGACAGGCATTTGCTCATCAGTTAGTGGACAACTTGAGAAATTATAATGCTATTATTGAAATCAAAATACTTATTAAAAGATCCATATAGCGTAATAGATAATGGCGCAGTATTGATTGATGACGGAAAGATAAAGTTTGCAGGACGTTCTGACGATATTAACAACCATGAGTCATATCAGATTATTGATCTTGGCAATTCAGCAATTGTACCTGGATTTGTAAACACGCATACTCACCTCGAGCTGACACACCTTCATAAATGTATAAATTACAATGGCGACTTTACGGACTGGATAAGACAACTGGTTAAAGCGAGAAAGGACTGGAGCGAAAATGATTATCTGTCATCCATTCGCTCAGGAATTAAGAAAAGCCTTGAATCCGGCACAACAACCGTAGCAGATATTACCAGAAACGGCATCGCTCTGGATGAGTTACAGAAAAGTAGAATCAGGAAAAAGCTTTTTTATGAGCTTATTGATTTTAATCCTGATAGTGTAAAGAGTACGATTGACATCTTTAAAAACATGACGAATGGCATCGGGCAGGACGATCTTCTTTCAATCGGGATATTCCCGCACGCACCTTATACTGTGTCAGAGGAGCTTTACAGAGAATGTAAAAGAGTTTCTAAAGAATTGGGTATTAGTATTGCCACCCATATATCTGAAACGAATGATGAGGTTGAGTTTTTAACAAGAGGGACTGGAAAATTTGTCTCTCTGTTAAAAAATTTTAATATGTTAAATAATTGGAAACCTCCAGGGTTAAGGCCGGTAAATTATCTGGAAAATATTGGATTTTTGAAGAACGGGTGTATACTTGTTCATTGTAATTATTTATCAGAAGAAGAAATTGATCAGGTAAAAGAATCCAACTCGACTATTGTCTTCTGCCCCAGGAGTCATAAATATTTTAGGCATAATGAGCATCCTTTTTATAAGCCGGAATGTAGAGGCATTATTAACATTGCATTGGGAACTGACAGCCTCGCCAGTAACGATTCACTCAGCATTCTGGATGAGATGAAGTATATTTATTCGCAACACAAAACCGTCAAACCTCAGAAAATCTTTAATATGGGTACCACTGCTGGCGCTGCTGCATTGAATATGGCAGATAGTATAGGAAAGCTTAAACCAGGTTTTGATGCTGACATTACGGTAATTGAATTTCAGCAAGAAGGGGTAAGTAATATTTATGATGGGATATTCTCTCAAGATTCTGAATGCGTGTTTACGGTTGTTTCTGGAACAATTTGTTATGATAAACATGGAGTAAGCAAGGAAGCAACGGTTTACTAAAATAACCTGCCCGAATAGGTACAGGCGGGTACGAGAGGGAGTGACTTACAGATGATAGACATCAACATTATTCGAAACGATATTGAAAAAGTAAAACAGGCTATTGCTAACAAAAATGAATCAACAAACATTGACTCATTTCAAGAACTCGACTCAAAGCGTAAGGCGCTTTTAATTGAATGTGACGAGCTTCGAAACAAACGCAATGTTACTTCGAAGAAGATCAGTGAATTAAAGTCTAAAAAGGAAGACGCCTCAGTATTGATACGAGAAATGAAGGGTGTCTCTGACAATATAAAGCAACTGGAAACAAAAGCAAAGGTCTTAACCGATGAACTGGATACTTTACTCATGAGAATTCCAAACATTCCGGCTGAAGATGTTCCTGTAGGAAAAGATCCAAAATCAAACGTTATCGTTAAATCATGGGGAGAAAAGAAGACGTTTCCATTTACTCCCCTTCCCCACTGGGAACTTGGCAGGGATTTGGGAATCTTAGATTTTGAAAGAGCCGCAAAGATATCAGGCGCCGGTTTCACGCTGTATAAGGGTGCAGGTGCAAGGCTGGAACGTGCACTTTACAATTTCATGCTGGACCTTCACACACAAGAGCATGGATATACTGAAGTACTACCGCCTTATCTTGTAAACAGGACGTCTATGACAGGAACCGGGCAATTGCCCAAGCTGGAGGAAGATATGTATAGAATCCCTGAAGATGATCTGTTTCTTATCCCTACTGCGGAAGTTCCGGTAACAAACATTCATGCAAATGAGATTCTTTCAAACAAGGATCTGCCAATTTTATATGCAGCCTATACGCCCTGTTTCAGGCGGGAGGCTGGTTCGTATGGAAAGGATACCCGGGGAATGATACGGGTTCATCAATTTAATAAGGTGGAGTTGGTAAAATTTGTACGGCCTGAAACATCTTACGATGCGCTTGAGTCACTGTTATCTGCTTCTGAAAAAGTATTACAGTTGCTGGGTCTGCAGTATCAGGTAGTGAAACTATGTACTGGTGATTTAAGTTTCGCTGCCGCAAAGTGCTATGATATTGAGGTATGGTCGCCTGGTTTAAATAAATTCCTGGAAGTATCTTCATGCAGTAACTTCGAGGATTTCCAGGCCAGACGGAGCAACATCCGATTTCGTGATGATGAAGGTAACCTGAGGTTTGTTCACACGCTAAATGGTTCCGGAGTTGCGCTTCCCAGAACTATGATTGCCATTATTGAATCATATCAGAGAGAAGATGGCGCTGTAGTGATACCGGAGGTACTTAAGCCATACATGAATGGATTAGCCATAATCAGGAGTGTTTAAGAATTATGAGTCAATGTAACTACTGCCTGAGCTGCGGCCGCTTCTAATCTTCCTATTGAATCCAGGCCTTCTGTTGTTGTTGCCTTAACATTTATCCTTTCAGGTTCGACCTTTAAAAGCTCAGAAATCCGCCTCTCCATCTTTTTTTTCTGCTTGCTTATTTTCGGTTCCTGTGCTATGAAAACTACATCAACATTATTTACACACAGCCCCTTTTCCCATACCAATTCCATTATTTTATCTAGTAATATTTGGCTTGAAATATCCTTCCATTTGTCGTCTGTGTCAGGGAAAAGTTCGCCAATATCCCCTAAGGAAGCTGCGCCTAATATCGCATCGCCAATGGCGTGTAAAACAACATCGGCATCAGAGTGGCCTGATAATCCTAAGGGATAGTCAAAGCAGACACCCCCTAAGATTAGTTTTCTGTCTTTTACAAATCTATGTATATCATAACCAATTCCTACATACATAAGATAAGGGGAAAATATGTAAATCTGATTTTATAAATAATTCAAGAATTGAGGGATTTGGAAATTTACCAATTCATGAATTTCCAAATCCTTTAATCACAGGCGTCTAATATCCCTGCTTTCTGAGTTCTTCGAGTCTTTCGTTTGCAATTTTAAGTAACTCCTCATCCTTGCAGGTTTTTAATGCCATTTCATAATTCCGGATTGCTTCTGTATAATTGTGTAGATACTTATCGTAAATCCTGGCTGCCATGTATCGGGCAGGCCTGCCGGTGTTTGGGTTAAGTTCATAACATTTGACATAATAGGAGGCAGAACCTTCATAATCTTTGAAATGATAACTCTCATAAATGTCAGCGAGTTCATAAGCTGCATCATCTGCTTTATCGCTCTCCGGATAGTCGTCTAATATCTTTTTAAACCTTGCAACAGCATAAGACAATTTTGATTTTCTACTGGTGGTGAGGTTTAACATATTCTTGTAGTTTTTTCCGTCTTGAAACAGTACATTTGCTTCTTCTATGTTTTTGGTGGGGCTGATTTCTGCCACATCTTCTCTGGCAAACAAGTATTTAAGCTGAGGTACATTATTAAGCGCTTTTAATTCATTTCTGGCCTTTTGCAATCTAAGCTGATTTCCGATGTCTAAATAAAATTGAACTAATTCAATCAATGCTTTTTTGTAACTTTCCCTTGAAGATTTTATGGTATTGGTAATTTGTTCTTCTTTGGTCTTCATTTCCGATAAGTCTCTGGATATGTTTAGTCTGCATGCTTCACAAAACTTTTTACCATCGGCAATCTTTTCGTAACAACGTTCACAACTGGCTGCCCATGTAGTACTGGAAAAACTGAAAATTGAAATAATCAATGAAAATACAATAACATTTTTCATATCTTTCCCCTTTTTAGAGTTTTAATGTCAACTTCTTCTAAGAAGTATGACAGCTTTTTCGTATAAAATCTTTTGTTTGTTCTGAAATCGTTTTCAAATCCGAAATCTGTCTATTAACTTCTTCCCTTTCAGACCATCTGGTATCACGATAAGAAGATATTCTGTTTCCTATATCTTCTATGACCCTGTCTACAATTTTCTCAAACTCAAACAGCATCATATTGTTATATCTCTCACTGATAGCATCGACCCGCTGAACAAATTCACTTCTATATTTCCTCCGTTTCAGTGGATAGATTGAAAATCCAATTCCTGCCAGGATTACAGCTACAATTATACCTAAAGGTATGAAAAAGGTGCTAAGACCTATTATAATAACAAGGGCCAATCCTTCTAAAACAACGAAATTTATAAACCCGCCCTGCACAACCCTGTAAACCCTTGCCCCCTCTAATTCCCCATCCAGTTCTTGAAATTGTTTTGCATACTCCCTTAGATTTGTGTGCTTTTCAGATTCACGATTTGAAGAATAGCGTTCCCTTCTCTTTGGGGATTCTTCGTTTATTTTTCGTTGTAAAGAAACTTCAGATTCAATGTAATCATGTGCCATATCCCACAAAATATTGTTATTTCTGTCAAAATAGTCGATGGCATCATTTATTATCCGTTCCAATTCAGTCCTCGGGTTTGCAATACCAAAGACTTCCCTCTTGAATTTATCATCAATCTTCTCACGTGCAAACTTCATAGTAATAATAGCTCTAATATTTACATAATAATTCAAGAAACCGTCAACCTTTTCTTTTAGCCTGGAGAAAACAGATTGCATCTCTGCCTTGTATTTAAGGATATAGTCTGCCATATCCTGCCTTTTGTTTCTTAACCGTTTTTCGAACATTTCAATGCTCTTAATTTCCGTGTTGCAATGTGATACCTTTTCCTCCAGAACTCCCTTGAGATCCTCAAAGACATTTACAAGGTATTTTAAAGGACTTAGAATTTTAAGATCCATCTTTGTGTCATAATCCAACTTTTCGAAAATAAAGTTCTCTACCTGTTCAATATTACTTTTTTGTAGCAACTCTGCATCGTCAGTTGTCTTTGCGAGAAAAGCGTCTTTTGTTGACATGGATATAATTTTAGGTTCGAAACCGAATAGTCTGTAGAAATTCTTTTCTATAAATGTTATTATTTCATTTTGTTCTTCATCAGTCTTTAAATCTATCTTATTTAAAACAAATAAAAGCTTTCTGTCCCATTTGCCTTTTAGTAATTGAAGAAAAACCCTCTCACTTTCTGTAAAAGGATGGTCTGCTGATGTAACAAAGAGAACTAATTCCGCCCGATGAATAAAACTTTCCGTAATCTGCTGATGTTCTGTTATTATCGAGTTTGTTCCGGGTGTGTCGACAATGGTAATATCTTTTAATGCCTCCAGGGGATAAGTCATCCTGCACTGGTGATCATCAACTTCTTCTGATGACACATCATCTCCGTAAGTTAATAGTGTAATTTTGTCTGTTGATGGTGTGGGTCCGTCTTTGAGGATTCTTTTTCCACAAATCGCATTAACAAAGCTGGACTTACCGGAATTATATTCGCCTGCAACAACCAGGTATAAAGGTTCATTTACTTGAGATGCCATCTCAGAAACCTTCTTCTCTATTTTAATATCCCCTATTCTATAAAAGAACTTTTTCACATCTTCAAGGAGATTTTCAACCTGAAGGATATTAGCCTGGCTTTCTGGTGTTTTAACTATTTCTATCATATTTAACAAGTTGCCCTATTTATCTAAAACAAAAGATAAAAAAATGTCTTTCATACTAACTAGATACTTGGCAGATTAATTATAAGGCATCGTGCCTATGCGTCAAGAAAATTTTCCTGTGTATTTGTGCTTGCTATTATATCAATCTCTATTTGGGCATCCATGGGCAATCTTGACACCTGAACAGTAGACCTGGCTGGCGGCAAACCATCAAAATATTTTGCATAAGTCTCATTAACTGCAGAGTAATTTTCCAGGTTTGTAAGAAAAATGGTTGTTCGTAATACATTCTTTAGAGATGAACCGCCTGCTGCTAAAATATTTTTCAGATTTTCAAGCACTTGCTTAGTTTGTTCCTGGATATTTCCCTTTGAGATTTTACCGGATTCCGGTTCTATTGGTATTTGACCGGAGACGAAAACAAAGCCGTTAAATCGAACTGCCTGTGAGTACGGTCCAATTGCTTTTGGTGATTTTTCCGTTGAAATGATTTCTTTCAGCATATTATTTCTCCAGATTAAAATTTAGTATAACATATTAAAAACTATATTTCTATTTTTCATAACAAACAGATATGTTCTTGAATTTAATGAGTTAATCTGATATTTTCAAGCTAAATAAGGAAGATATCATGCAATTATTAAAAAATATACTAAATACAGACTTAGGCAACATACAGGAAAAAGTCATAGATGGCCATCGACTTGATAGCGAAGATGGTATTAGATTATTCGAGTCTCCTGATATACTTGCGATAGGCAATCTTGCAAATTTAGTCAGGGAAAGAATAAATAAAAATAGAGCATACTATATAATAAACAGACACATAAATTATACAAATATATGTAAAAACAGGTGTAAGTTTTGTGCCTTCAGCCGTGATAATGATGAAGAAGGCGCATACCAAATGAGTATTAAGGAAATATTAGACAAAGCTTCTCAAATCATTCATGAAAAAGCAACCGAATTACACATTGTTGGAGGTCTTCACCCGGAACTGGGACTTGACTATTATGTTGAAATGATTGGTTCGATTCATGAAAGGTTTCCTCATGTGCACATTCAGGCATTTACGGCTGTTGAAATTGCCCATTTTGCAGATATCTCAGGTATGTCGATATATGAGACATTAAAGAAATTAAAAGATGCCGGTCTCGGGTCTCTTCCAGGTGGCGGGGCAGAAGTTTTTTCAACAGATGTAAGAAAAGAACTTTGTCCGGAAAAACTTAGCGGTGAGGAATGGCTGAACACTATGCGAACTGCTCATAATTTAGGCATGAGAAGCAACGCAACCATGTTATATGGCCATATAGAAAGCCATAAAGACAGAATCAACCATTTATTAAAACTGCGTGAGCTTCAGGATGAGACTGGCGGATTCATGTCATTTATCCCCCTGGCATTTCACCCGAAAAACACAGACCTGAAAGATTTCTCAAGTACTGCCGGAATGCTTGACCTAAAGATGCTGGCCATAGGGAGATTAATGCTGGACAATTTTGATCACATAAAGGCATTCTGGATAATGATCGGTATTAAGCTGGCGCAAATATCACTTAGTTTTGGGGTTGATGATATAGATGGCACAGTGGCGGAAGAAAGAATAACACATTCTGCAGGGGCTGAGACACCAGAGGCATTAACTGTTGATGAAATCAAATCATTAATAGAAGAAACAGGACGTGAACCCGTTGAGAGGGACACTCTTTATAATCGAATAAATTAGAACATTCACTTTAGCCAAAGAGAAAATGCAAACATCATTTCAAACATCTTATTTCACAAAAAAAGGCCCTTTAAAGCATCTGTACAGACGCCTTAAAGAACCTTTTTGTTGTCTTACTTAACTGGATTTATTTACTACCAAAAGCTCTAACAATATTTACAAGCTTCTGAATAGCATCTTCTGAAACTCTTCCTCTGCACTGTGTGCACCCTTTATCATTAGCTTCAAGAAATTTAACCATCTGTTCGTCTGTAACAGAAGCCTGCCATTTTGGGTCAGAGAAATCTGGAACACCTCTTTTCCTGCCTTCTGATGTCCCCTTACCTCCATTGCCGTGGCAATATACACAAGTTTCCATTGTACCGAATGAGCCCTGAATAGCACCGGTCGCAAAAACAAAGTAATAGCTCTTTTCAGGATTTCCAACCAAGTCATCCAGTTCATCTGCCTGACTGGAAAAACTCAAAGTGAAGCATGATACAGCAAGTATTGCTAACATACATAAAAAATTCATTTTCTTCATTTATTAATACCCCCTCAAATCATAACGTTTCCAAATTTTATCTAAGCTTGAGTGAAAAATTAGTCCTTTTAGATTAATACTTACGGTCTCAGTCGCATCTCTGTGCTGTATACTTTGTGGCATGCCTTACATGAAAGATACAGAAACCGTAAGGAATGTCCTACTGACTCAACAGAACCTTCTGCCGCTTTACCGGCTGCTGCTTTTATGTTTGCAAGATGACCGGAAACTAGCCTGGTAATCGCTGCGTGATTCTTGTCGTTGTGAGTTCGCTTTCCTTCATTCTCAAGCATTATGGTAGCGGCCTCTCCAACGCCTTTAAAATCATAAGGATTGAATTCATCACCAGGGAGCAGACCGTCATTCATCTTGATCTTTATGTAATAGTCTATCTGCTTCTCACAAATATCCTTATCTGATGCGTACCCAACTGTTGTGCCTGCCATAAACATTGCTACTACGATTAAGCCTGCTACAAAGAAATTTTTCCCCTTCATTTTACTTGTGCCTCCTTAAATTTAAAAAAATATGCTCCTTTCATTGGTTAGCCAAAGAGTAAAGCCATGGTCTGTGTTAGTATATGACAAACCTTGTAAAGTTCTACATAACTATTTTAAAATATAAAACTCCACCCCCCTTCCTTATGATTATATAAAGATACGATATTTTATTAAACAAAATGCTATAATTCGGGCTAAATATATCATCGTGTAAGAACAGAGTCAAGCAAAAACTCATACTAAATAAATAACAGATATTTCATAGAATTATGGCGCCGGAGACTTCTCTGTATGATTTTTCTTGTATAAATTCGGATAGATATGGATATCTAAATGCTTGTGGCATTTAGCGCAAGTTTGCCTTAAGCGTCTCACCTGCCATTGCTGATCCTCAAGAGTCCCGTCCTTATCCTTGTTTCTGGCTATTTCAGCCATTTTCTCAGCTTCTACCTGCATAAGCTCCATCTGTTCTTCATATGTCCAGTCATCCGGTTTTGCGAACTTAATTCTTACTTGCTTTGTAATTTTTGTAATGTTTTCCCCAGCCTCAAGGATTATTTTCCATTGTTTCTTATTATATTTATAATAACCGGACATCTCTTCTACTGCTTTGTAGCTTTCGTCAATATCCTGCATTAACAATGCCAACTCACTCTTTTCCTTTTCTGGCGGTTCTTCGCCTATAAGTTCATCCGGGCCTTTAAGTTGTTCTGCCGGTATGTTTTTATCCGAACTTTCAACATTGGTCTTATATTGAAAAATTACAATCGAAAAAATGCATAAAGCAATTAATAACTTGTACATAATAATTTCCCCTCTAGTCAAAAATTACGTGAATTGGTTACTTTGCAGAAAACATGCCGATTTTCTCAAATAAAGCAAGAAATTGTAAGATGTGGTAAGCACGCATCTTACAATTATAAATACTTAAATACCCAATGATTGTAACAAAAGTGTGGCTAAATTCAACCGTTATATTGAGCCAAAAATGCCAAATTTATAAATTTCTTGCAAATATTTAGAGTCATCAATATAATCCTGAATACTGTCAGTTTTGTTCCGAAGAATTTAAAAGTATTATGTGACATTACACTGTGACCTGTTGGAAAATCACATAAGTATTTTGCTCACAAATTGTTATATAAGAAGATATATATAAAAACCTAATCATTCTTCATTATGAAGTGGTCCCAAACTTTTATACCCACCTTAAAAGAAAACCCTAGTGACGCTGAAGTAGACAGTCACAAGCTAATGATACGATCCGGTATGATTAGAAAATTATCTGCCGGAGTCTATACATACTTACCACTCGGGACAAGGATATTAAACAAAGTAATCAATATCATTAGAGAGGAAATGGACAAATCAGGCGCTATTGAACTATTTATGCCTGCTTTACAACCACTAGCCCTTATTGAACTTAGCGGAAGAATAGACGCCTTTGGTGATGACTTATTACGCATAAAAGACCGTCACAAAAGAGACATAGCCTTAAGCCCCACCCACGAAGAGGTTATCACTGATTTAATAAAAAATGAAGTTAGTTCCTATAAACAACTGCCATTAATTCTTTATCAGATACAAACAAAGTTCAGGGATGAGGCAAGACCGAGATTTGGTGTGTTAAGAAGTAAAGAATTTTTAATGAAAGATGCTTATAGCTTTGACATAGATATTGACGGCCTGAATAACAGTTATCAGAAAATGTATGATACTTATTGCCGGATATTCGGACGATGTAAATTAGATTTTTTGGCAGTGGATGCTGATTCTGGCGCTATGGGAGGAGATGTTTCACACGAATTTATGATTCCTAATGAAAACGGAGAGGACGTAATAGTCAAATGCAGAAGTTGTGATTATAGCGCAAATATTGAGAAGGCCGAATCGTCCCCTATTGTATCCGACGACAATCTTGAATTAGTGGAACTGAAAGAGGTCTCGACACCTAAGATGACCACCATTAAAGAAGTAAGCGAATTCCTCGGTATAGAATCAAACAAAATGGTTAAAACCCTGATTTATACATACGACAGCAAGAATGTAGCCGTTCTCGTGCGTGGAGACCATGGTGTAAATGAATCTAAATTAGCAAAGGTGTTATCGGGTAACGAAATAGCATTGGCGGATGAGAATACGGTTGTTAAGCTGACAAATGCCCCAATGGGCTTTGCCGGCCCTATTGGATTAAAGACGCAAATCATTGCAGATCAGGCAGTTTCAATCCTGAAAAATTGTGTAGTGGGAGGTAATAAGGCAGATACTCACATTTTAAACGCAAACCAGGGCCGAGATTTCAAAATTGATAAAGTCTCTGATATTCGATATGTCACAGATGGCGACAGATGCCCTAAATGTAATGATGTGCTCGATGTTTCTCACGGAATTGAGCTGGGACATGTCTTTAAATTAGGGACAAGATACAGTGAACCGCTGGGTGCAAAGTTCCTGGATAGTAATGGAAATGAACGTCCTGTAATAATGGGATCGTATGGCATCGGAGTCAACAGAATCCTGGCGGCAACTATTGAGAAATCTCATGATTCAAACGGCATAATCTGGCCATTACCATTGGCTCCTTACGAAGTCCTGATCGTGCCGATAAACATTAAAGATGAAACTATCATGAATACTGCCACAAGAATTTATGACGAGTTATGTGAAAAAGGGATTGATACACTGCTTGACGACAGAGACCAGAGGCCGGGCTTCAAATTTAAGGATGCGGATCTCATAGGTATACCAATCAGGATAACAGTCGGCAACCGATTCAAAGAAACCGGCGAACTTGAGATCAAGTTACGGTCTGAAGATGAAGTTCATTATGCAAAGCCGGAAAACATGATTACTGAAATCAGAAATTTCATTGATTCCTTGAGTTAAGTTTGTGTTCTTTTTGAGCCTTGTAGTCCAAAGATTAAGTTTATGGCTGATATTAGCTGTCCCAAACCAGTAAAACTATTCATAGGAATTCTTTCCAGTTGCAAAACACTTTTTGGCGAAATAGAAGTTATACTGGAAAAGCGTTTTGGTCAAGTTGACATCAAAAGTGAAGTTATTCCGTTTAATTTCACAGATTACTATAGTAAGGAGATGGGCGCTAATATCTCAAGGCAGTTTCTAAGTTTCAGGGAACTTATAAACCCTGAAGAACTTTCCGCTATTAAGATATGGACGAATGAATTAGAGGCCAGGATCAAACGCGACAACCGGTTTAACGTTATCAGACCTATCAATTTAGACCCTGGGTATCTAACATACTGTAATCTCATACTTGCCTCTACGAAGGATTATTACCATAGGATTCACATCCAAAACGGCATATATGCGGAGGTTACCTTATTTTACCAGCATGAGGTTTTCAAGAATTTGCCATGGACGTACCCTGATTTTCAAACAGAGGAATATAAAAACTTTTTCTTAAAAGTAAGGACTCTGTATGCAAAAGACATTAGCAATAATTAAGCCTGACGCAGTGCAACGCCGATTAATCGGCAAAATAATCAACAGGTTCGAAGAAAAAGGATTAGAAATAATAGCTTTAAAAATGACCGTTATCTCTGAAGATATGGCAAGAAAGAATTATTCTGTTCACGAAGGGAAAGAGTATTATGAAAAGCTTGTAAAATTTATGACTTCCGGGCCTGTAGTGATATTGGTATTAAGAGGAAAGAATGTAATAGATGTTGCTAGAAAACTGATGGGATCTACATTCGGGCATGAGGCAGATCCTGGCACTATAAGAGGTGACTATGCGTTGAGCGGCCGTTTTAACCTCATACATGGATCAGACTCAGTCGAGTCTGCCGAGAGAGAGATTGCCCTTTTCTTTGACGATACGAGCATTATGGAATCTGAAAAATCAGACTTAAAATGGATATACGACCTGACCGGTGAGTATCTTGTATAAATGCAATCTACAATATTCATATTAAAACCATTTCTTATTCTTATCCTTCTTTTCCCTATCGGTTGCGCCACTCAGAGAACCGGACCTGGCATTGGCGATAAACTATTGGAAAAACCAGGCATTGATCTCAGCAAGGTCAAGACTCTTTCCTTTCCACAAGTAAAAGAAATCATAGTTTCAAAAAGTTTAAATTTTGCCAGCCTGAAGGCGGAAGCCGACATAACAATAACAAACCCTGAGATCAACGGAGAGTTCAGGTGTAAGGGAGTTGTGAGATTCCAAAAACCAGGAAAAATTAGGGTGATAGGATCCAAGTTTGCTGCGGGGACGGTATTTGACATGATTTCAGATGGAGAGAACTACTGGTTCTACCTGCCGAAAGAGAAAGTAGTTTATAAAGGAAAATGCAATGTAATAAAAAAGACAAATACTGATGCATACATATTCCCGGATGATATAGCCGCTCTCTTAGAATATGACAGACTCTTTGAAGGTAGACACGCCTATATGGAAACATGGCCGTCCTTCTGGTCAGTCCACATCTTAGACGGAAGAGGTGAAGAGATTGTGCCCTATGGCAGGTTAAAAGTGGATAGGATTTATAACACTATAAATGAGCTTACGATGTTTAAGCCTGATAGTTTTGTCCGTGCACAGGCATTTTTCAGTAATTATGCAGAAATAAATGGTCAAACAGTTCCCAATGCAGTTCAGATTAATTGGCCGGACACAAGAACCACACTGACCCTATACATGACCGATATTATTATAAACGAACCCCTCAAACCTGAAATATTTCTTTTTAAAAAACCCAAAAAAACCGAGATTATTGAGACGAATTAACAGAATAAAGAAGCTATACTCAGGCGGCTCATATATTTTGATTCCTGTACATTATACCACTGTAGCGGAAAGCTTCAGGTTTCTGCCACACTGGTTGCATACTGTAATATGTATCCGCAGTATATGCTGTTTTAATACGCCGTTGAACCATATCAACCACAACGACTTCATAATTCACCTTCTTTCTTGTAATACAAATAATTTGTGATTTCCCAATTACTGCAAACAATAAAATCAGGGTTTTGTAAAACCACTTTTAGTACTTCTGTGGAGTCAATTTCTGGATGAGAATACTGAATATGGTTGCCATACACTAAGCCATAACTTACCAATAGGTAAGCCACTGGTTTTACCAGTGAGACTACCAAAGGGTTTACCTTCAAGTATTAAGTAGTGTAATATTCCTCCAACTGGCTTGACGGTTAGAACAAACCAGAGAGGAGGAATAAATGGAAAAGTTTAATAGTTTATCACATTCGAGATATGATTGTAATTATACGGCGGGTTGTCATTTGATGTGGGCAGTTATTCGCTTAGCCAAAGTTATGTTCTTATTGTCTGTTTTGGTATCTCTCATTTTACGAACAACGATTGAGTTAAGCGGTTGGCACGGTTTTTTGTGCCAATCCGCTTGAACGATTTGTTAGCCCTTGCTTTATTTATGTTCCCCATTGGGTCTTTTAATATGCCCATTTATCTTGTGCTTATCGTAAATATCAAAAACATCTTTACAAAACTTCACCATTTTGTCATCGCCATTTGACACCGCTCGTTTATAAAGCTTGATGAAATACCGCTTACCTGCCTCTGTCTGTGAGTAATTCTTTTTGATAAGGTTATGTTCCATGCACAGGGTTTGTCCATTCTCAATAGAGTTATCTCCACCTTTATCTTTTGGCTTGATGTGGTCGGCACATATTTCAACACCGTC
>Ga0155342_1145_pt2 | contig 17216 bp, 10 predicted proteins | sample RifCSPhighO2_02_FD_106310 | JGI IMG/M metagenome (GOLD analysis project Ga0155342, IMG submission 106310) | Planctomycetes bacterium RIFCSPHIGHO2_02_FULL_40_12 | reverse complement strand
GATTTAAATTATGCGCAACTGCGGAAGAAATTATACTTTTCCCAAGGCCAACAACATCAGCGATAATGACACCGTTATGTCTGGTTAAGATATCAATGGCTTTCTTTATAGCATCAATCTGGTATTTCAAATTGATATACTTATTCCTTGTAATCTCTCCGGGCAGGCGTATGAATTCACGACCTCTTTCCGAAAAATATTCTTCCAAAACACGCACATAAAGTAAAAACGGATTTGGAAGTTTATCAAACCATATACGCTCGATTACATTGTATAGAAAATCATCAATATTATCTTTATTAACTATTAAAACTGATTCTTTCCATAAACTTTCAAAAATCTTATAAACTTCGTTATAGTTGCTGGCATCTCTGGAAATTACATTGATTTCAAAACGCCCGCGTAATCCGGAGTTGTGGCTTGCGGGCAGGCATTTGTGTGGTACAATATGCCTTTTATAAGTTGTTGTATTTCCAGTTGTTACGCCCGAACAGTTCAGAAAAAAGTGAGTTGTTCGGGCGCTTTTTCTGTTGCTTTCCGTGTTTTTCCATTGAAAACTTTCATACGTTCAAATTGTTTGTCTGTGATTTTTAACAGCCTCACTTCCCCATCTTCCGGCAGAAACACCTTCACCCGGTTTTCATGAACCACAGCGTTTTCCTCGCTTGGGCTGTGGCGTGCATAAACAGAGAATTGAAGCATGGTAAAGCCGTTATTCAATAATTTCTCCCGAAATTCATGATAAGCCTTGCGCGCCGCCTTAGTGTCGGTGGGCAGGTCGAACATGACGATTATCCACATGCTTCGGTAGCCTCCAAAGCTCATAACGCAGGGATCTCCACACTCTTATGCTCACCGCAGATCGCCTTCCGTACGCTCGCGGCGTAATGATGTAACGAAGTCATTAATGGCAGCCGTTGGTCGTTAATAATACAGTCTGCGCTCAAGATTTCCAGTAACGCTCGTTTATTCTCAAGCGACAATACAATCTCTTCCGGAAGCATTTTGAAAAGTTCATACACCTTAAGGTCAACTGCAGGCCGAAGCGGTTCAAGCAGGTCGTCGGCAAGGCAAAAGCTGTTGTACTGGTTGTGGTGGTGCAGTCCCATCGAGGGATGTAAGCCTGTGCTTACAATTGCGCGGGCTACTGCCGCCCGCATCACTGCATAACCATAATTGAGCAGACTGTTAATGCCAGGCGCTTCATAATCACGGCGGAATGTTGAGCCAAAGAGCCTTTGCCAATAGATGCGCGCAGCCTGTGCCTCAATATTATCAGGATCTCCGCTTTTGACCCTTGTGGCGAAGGCAGGGAGCGGGCTGCTATCGCCTGTGGCGTGAAGCAGGACCTTTGCCTGTTCACGAATCTTTGCCCGGACGATTGCCTGCCACAGGCGCTTACGGGTGGGTTCTGTAATTTGCGCCTGCTGTGCGATAGTCCTGCTGTGGAGACTATTGCCTTCGAGCGGCAAAAGGATGCCGCCCGGCAGATGTTTCATATTGCAGATTAACACCGCAACATTGTTTTCAGAACATGCCGCAAGAAGCCCTTGTGTATGGCTGATTTGAGGATGGTCTAAGATAAGAACGCCAATGTCCTCTATAGGAACTGTGGCTGACTCAAATCCTTCCCGGTCAACCACCATTTGCTGGTTTTTCAGGGAAAGTAGCGCAGGATTACTGATTTCTACGATTCGTTTAATCATTGCAAATATTGTAGTCGCCTAACTCGTCAATTCGGATTTTCTTGCAGCACAGCTTGGTTGGCGATCTCCTGAGGACTCCACGATTGCCAGTATCAGCAGTAGACGTGACCGAGAAATGGCGAAATGTAAGTGTTCCTTCCGTCATTTTCTGCAAACGGTAAATCGGCAAATGTTGATTCTTCTCGTCCAAATATATTTTATCTCTTTGTTGCCAGTCAGGATCATCAACATCCCACAATACCATATCGTTGTTGCATAAGAACATTTCAAACTGCCATTCAGATGGATTGATCGCCGGAACAAGCGACAGTAATTCCTGTGGCGATTTTCGCACGACGGGCGGTTTCCTGATGCGCTTTGCGGCTTCCAACCTATCCACGAGAATCCCTTTTCGTTCGACAATCGTACCATTCAATACACGCTTGAAAATGACTACGTGATGATTGCTGGCCTTTGCAAAAATCTGTGGCTTGCCTTTGAATTGAACCATGGAGGTAAAGACAGAGGCCAATCGAACTGTGCGGATCGGGTTGCCATTGCCATTTTTGGAAGGCATGGTGGGTGGATTAACTTTAGCTGATTTAACACTATTGCCTGGTTGCTTCAGCCAAATGCGTAAAATCTTTCGCAATTCGTCATTGGCAATCCACGTTTTCTTGCCGGGGCTGTTTTCAATCCGTTTCAATCCTTCCACAACCGATGCACGTTTGACATAGCAACGACGGGCTACGGTGACAGTATCGAGAGATTTGCCGTCAGGCAGGAGAGGTGGAGGATAGCCTTTTACATACTTTGCGCATTCCCAATTGACAAGCCATTCCTGGAGTTTCTGGCGGAGAAGATGGTCGGCTATCCAGGTATCACCATCCTCCAGTTTTTTACCCGGTGTTTTATCAGGCAAGGTACGGATAATGTCCAGGGACTTGAGCAGTTTCTTGAATGGCATTTTTTCCTCATAGTGCCCCAACCCGTAAGGCTGCTCATCGTGCAGTCCGCCGCTTACTTTACGGGTGGCGCTAAAGCTGACTACCCGGTTCATCACGATTCTCTCTACATCGCGACGGAGCGTCTCCCATGGTTTCTCAAGGGGAGCATTAGGCCATGTGCCATTGAGTTCGTAGTGGCAATAGCGGCGCTGCAAGTTTGCAAAAGTTCTTCTGTCGGTCAGTGCGGTTATGATGGCATCAATTGCATGGTGGCGATGGTCGCCGCGGCCTTTTTTCTTCCCCTTCTCTGTCTTATCGCTCTCTGTTTCATCAACCTCGTTATTATCAGGCTCTTTATCCGTGTCTTTGCTTTCTTGATCTCTTTTCGTCTTGGGCAATATGGTATCCAGACTCCACAAATGGCGAATCTCAGCAGTTGCACGCCCGCGTGAAACCTGTATTTCCTGGTCGGTGTAGCCCAGTTTTTTCAGATAATTTTTCACAGCGACGCAAATATAGCGGGTGTCATTCAATTGCGCCTCGGTAAATTCGCGCATTTTATCTTTGAAGGCGGCCTCGTCTGATTTGTCCATGACTTTGTTGAGTTTTGCTTTGAGCGGGGTGTCGTTGCCGCCATACCAATCTTGTGTGCGCCTGACAATTAAATCGTATTTCTCGCTATCGCCCCACGCCTGCCAGGGAGTTCTTTGCCCTTTGGATAGATTTTCAGATTTGAAAGCAAGCGCCTTGTTCAGATAATCGTTCATGCCGGAAAGGCTGCGAGGATAGATGTGGTCTATATCCACCTCTCCATCGGCAATCTGTGGGAAAGAAATATATCTGCCACTATAGAGACATTGGTGATTTTGCTCCTGCCAAAGTTTTATTTTAGTTGTGCTTTCTTTATCTGGTTTTGCCCGTTGTTCAATCCATAGTTTGATTTTTTCAATATTGGCATGTTCTAGCCCAATGGTTTGATGCGGGTTGTGTTGATTCCATTCGCGGATAGCATCGGCGGCTTTCTCATTAAGTTTACGATTGGCTTCATTGCGTTTTCCCATCTCGGCACGATGTGTCTTGGACGCCTTCATGTCTCGCGCCATCTCGATGCGAATTATTTTGGGCTTGCATCCTTGTTTCTCTATGATGGCGTTCACCACACGGCGTATTTCATACAGCGCCTTTTGCACAATCGGGTTGGCGATGTTGGGCGGTTCTCCCAAGTGCTTGGGTTGGCTGGATTCTAATTGATTAGTTAATTTGGCTTCTTTTTTAGCTTCACTGTAATTAAGCCCGTCTCTAAAATGTTTTAACAACTCAGTAATGACCTCAAAGCAATGTCCCATATAGCCAGCAGGCAATTCCAGCGTTGCTAACTCAAATGCCTGTTGGTCGCTGAATTGCCAGGGGCAGCGTTGAGGTGGCAAACGGTAGTGGTTGCGCAAGCGATTAAACAAAGCGACTTTGTCGTGGATATTGAGGAGGTCATTTACCAACGCCTTTTGTGGATAAGTGAATTTACAAGGGTGTTTTTGCGCGTCGGAAATACCTTTCCACTCTTCTGGTATTATGCGCGCAATTGCTAAAGCGGTGCGGTTGCCGATGATGCCCTTTTTACTGCTCTTGATTTGTTCTCCGCTTTTATCTTTATTGCTGGAGATTTCGAGGTTGAATTTTATATCATCATCCAGTCTGAGTATTTTTCTAATCGTATCCCATGTTAGCCTGTCTTCTTTATCAACTTGCCCGTGGTCGGATAATGCATTTAATAATTGCTGCCGCTGTTCGGCTGACAAAGGTTGCATGGTAGCCGATTGTACACGTTTTCCCTTGCCAGAGACTTTGCCGTATTCGAGATTGTTAATGTCCTGTAACAGCAAGTATGCCTGTGATTCAAGCAGGGCGGTTGCCGCGCGTTTTTTCTTGAGCCGGATGGAACACATGCCGACCTTGCCCTTTTGCAATTGTGGGGGACTCTGATCGAAGATGGCATGCTCGATTTTCTCTATGAGTGTTTTGACTTGTTCCGGCGTTTGGTTCAACAAGCGGCAAAGGTTATCAGCCTGACGATTCCAGATACGTGAAAATTCATCCTCGTATAACTCACGGGTGGCGTGCAAATGATAGGTGGTGGTTTTCTCCTGTCCCTTGCTTTTCCCTTTTGTGAGAGTTTTGGTTTCATCCATACTTATGGTGTGCAAACGGTGGGGTGTTTCCCAGTGTTCATTTTGTGCAATCCTGACGGCAAACTGTCCGATAGTTTCGTTTGTCTCCATTTTACTCTTCAGTTTACGGATGCCGCCCAACACCTTCCCGGTTTCTTCGGCTTCTTTTTTGTTGCCGTGCTGATTGGTATTGCCGGATACTTCTGCCTGTTCTACATCTTCTTGATCGGTATAGCGGATGTCAATGTTGTTTTCCTCGATATAACGGAATAGTGCGTTGTATTTGATACCTTGGTTGCTTTTGTAACCGCGCCGCTTGGCAAGGTGCATCAGCACGCGCCCAAACTCGTGTTTTGTTAAGTTGCGTTCTAGCGCCTCTGCGCGAAGGAGAAATGGATTGCTGGCAAGGAAGTCTTTTAGTTCGCCATTGGGAAGTTTGCCCTTTTGGTTGAGGAGACACGGCCAGTCCGATGGTTGTTGAAATTCACAGGGAAGCAGGTGGTGGACAATTAGTATCTTAAGCAGTTCGTCCCGACGTTCTTTATGTCGTCTGATTTGCCTGCGTGCGAGTCGCTTGTCACGGCGCTGTTTGTTCTTTGAAGCTTTGCCGTCCGCCTCCATCATGGAAAGGAAGATGCGCGAGTTTGCGTCAATCAGATGCGTAGGATTGGTATTTTGGTCGCATCTGATTACCGCCCAGCCTATCGAGTTAGTGCCCAGATCCAGACCGAGAATGAAATTTTCCATAAATACCTCCATTTTTGTTGACATATATTCTAATGGACAGGTATAATACTCACAATATTGTACCACACAAATGCCTGCACTGCTTTTCCATAATAAAGTATTGCGGGATACGCATCCAGGTTTCTGGCTGCAAAAAACCATGTCCCCGCACCCGTCGGGGATACCTACTAAGCCTCCCGGAAACGGGGGGCTTTTTTTATTACTATTACTTTGTTAAAAAATCAAGTGGCGTGTTTTTCTTAGGTTGGTTTAATTTTAGAATGGCCATTGCATCAAAAGCGTTTATTATGTGAAGCCATATAAAATTAATCCTGTTTCTTTTTCAATGACCTCAAAATGTTTATCCAGTGTTAAGAGTGTTGCATCGTTTGTGTTAGCCACTACTGAAATGTAGCAATCTGAGAGTCCGACAGACTTCCCCTTTTGGCGCAATAGATAAGATAATTCGCCTGCTTTTCTCCACATTTCGGTAGATTCCTGGAGAAAATCAAACACATGCAAAAATTCCTTTAAAACATCAAGTTCCTTTTGGGACTTTGCCCCCTGTAACAACTCTGCAAGTATAATTCCCAGACAACAGACCTTGCTGGTATCGATTAATTCCAGAATAACCTTGTAGTAAGGGTCTTTTTTCCTAAAAAACCCGATCCATGCTGATGTATCGACTAAAATCCTATCTAAGTCTTTCATCTTCATGCCTAAGTATATCTGCTGATTTTATGAATTCCATCTTGCCTGCCATAGTCTTTATTTTTTCCATCTTTTTCGTCCGTATCTCATCTTTAATGGCCTTTATGACAGCTTCCGTTTTGCTTTTTGCCTCAATCTCTGACATCAATTCGTCTAACAAAGAATTGGGCAGTGTTATGGTAGTTCTTGACATGTATTTGCTCCACAAAATTATTGTATTTATAAGCATATATATTTTATGAATATATATACTATATTTCAAGCCGAATTTGTATTATTTCTTGCATATGCTCTGATAGCGTTCATTTCTAGGCCAGTTCAATCTTGCCCGCCAGAATGCTAGTCGGACTGGCAGATTGAACCACATATTTTGAAGGTACCCCAGATTTTAAACTCGTGCTATGAAACGTGATCATGCCAAATGTCCTGGTTCAATCGAGGACGATTGAACCAGTGAAGAAGGGGCAAGAGAGATTGGTAATAGTTCACCGGAGGAAAAAGATTTGACAAGATAACAGGATAGACCCCGTTAGATAGACCACGTAAAGCTTTAAACAGGAACTCGGCATTCCTTTATCTAACGGGGTTAATCCTGTTCATCCAGTCTGAGGTAGCTGAACTATTACAGAGGTTGTCTTTTGAAAGTTTTACAAGGGCGCTGATCATGCTCTGGCTATCTCCTGTTAGCTCATAGGAAAAGCGGTCGGCTTCGATTTTTATCACTTCCGTCTTGCCAATTTATCACTTGCTTTTAACGTCTCAATATTTCATAATGCCGTCACTTAATGAGTAATAATTTTTCTTATTTCTCATTCTATTGCTGCTGTGATAAGCAACCAATCAATCTGCCGCTGGTTCAGGCTTGCCCACCTGAAGGACGTTGCCTGTCGGGTAGTCTGAACCTAAATATTTCGGTTCAATCTGCCAGTCCGACTAGCATTCTGGCGGGCAAGATTGAACCAGCATTAAAAGGAATATTGAGTATCAAGCATCCCTTACTATTTACACAAGGAATTTGACATGTTGAAAAAAATTAATCCTACGGAAACTCAAAGCTGGAAGAATCTCATCGGTCATTTCAAAGAGATGAAGAATATTCACATGAAAGATCTTTTTGCTGATGACCCGGACAGGTTTGTCAAATATGCCATCAGGTTTAATGATATACTTGTCGATTATTCCAAGAACATAATTACAGGGGAAACACTAAAGCTATTACTTGAATTATCTGATAATGTCGGTTTGAGAGATGCGATTGATAAGATGTTTTCCGGTGACAGGATAAATGAGACGGAAGATAGGGCAGTTTTGCACATTGCTTTACGAAACAGAGAAAATAACCCCATTTGTGTTAATGGCAAAGACATAATGCCGGAAGTGAACGCCGTCTTAAATAAGATGAAAGATTTCTCAAATAAAATCGTTTCAGGAGAGTGGAAGGGGTTTACCGGTAAAAAGATTACGGATATTGTAAATATTGGAATCGGGGGTTCCGATCTGGGTCCCGTAATGGCAACGGAATGTCTGCGGCCTTATGCAAAAGATGGCCTGGCAGTTCATTTTGTCTCAAACGTTGATGGAACTCACATAACAGAAACCCTGAAACAACTGGATCCCGAAACCACTCTGTTTCTGATTGCTTCAAAGACCTTTACAACTCAGGAGACAATGACAAATGCGTTTACCGCCAGAGAGTGGTTTCTAAAATGCGCAATAAACCAGAAACGTGTTTCAAACCATTTTGTGGCAATTTCTACCAATATAGAAAAAGTTGAAGAATTCGGTATTGACAAAGATAACATGTTTGTGTTCTGGGACTGGGTTGGCGGCCGCTATTCCCTCTGGTCGGCAATTGGCCTGTCTATAGCGTGTTATATCGGATATGAAAACTTCACCGAATTGCTGCAGGGCGCCTTTGAAATGGACAACCATTTTAGAGACGCCCCATTTGATAAGAACATTCCTGTTGTTCTGGCCTTAATAGGAATCTGGTACAACAATTTCTTCGGAGCACAGACAGAAGCTATCTTGCCCTACGACCAGTATATGCACAGGTTCCCTGCATATTTTCAGCAGGGTAATATGGAGAGTAACGGAAAATCGGTGGACAGAAACGGGAGAAAAGTTAATTATCAGACAGGCCCTGTTATTTGGGGAGAACCCGGAACAAATGGCCAGCACGCCTTTTATCAGTTAATCCATCAGGGGACAAAGATGATTCCGGCAGATTTCCTGGCGCCCGTAATCAGCCAAAACCCAATTGGAGAGCATCATAACATTTTATTATCAAACTTTTTTGCACAGACTGAAGCCCTTCTGAATGGAAAAACCAGAGAAGATGTTATCGAAGAATTAAAAAGAGACGGCAAGGGCGATGATGAGATTCAGAAATTATGCCCTCACAAAGTCTTTGAAGGCAACAGGCCAACGAATTCAATCCTGTTCAGAAAATTAACCCCCGGAGTCTTAGGCAGTCTGATAGCAATGTATGAACACAAGATATTTGTCCAGGGAGTAATTTTGAATATTTTCAGTTTTGATCAATGGGGTGTTGAGCTTGGCAAACAACTGGCAAAGAAGATACTGCCGGAGTTAGGAGATAGTAAACAGGTTGATTCCCACGATTCTTCCACAAATGGATTAATAAATGCCTTCAAAGAGATGAGAATGTCGTCAAAATAATGTTTTAGATTTCCATCCCCGCCAGAATGCACATCGCCCGCCCGTACCTATTCCGGGCAGCCTTGCTGGTTTCTTCCTTCACCCCCCGGTGCCTTTTGATAACGGCAAGCTCATGTTGGGAACATGGCAGCAGGTAGTGGTGATAGATTTTGATAACCGCCCGAGGAGGCTAAATCTGGTTACACAGATGGTTGGTGAGTAGTTACTGAATACTCTTCTATTCATTACATGGAATAATGATCCGGATTTCTACTTATAGTGGGTTTTGCAGTGATTCATACTATAAGGTAGCAGCGCTTATGCAGACAAGGATGCTCCCTGTGACCTGAAAACAATATGCAAAGCTAAAAAGGATATTCAGCCAAGGGGAAACGTGACCCCAACACTCCCCCCTTGGCTTTTATCCCCCTTTATCCTTAAATCCATGGATAAAGTTAAAATTGCGCTACATCTATTTCTTGATTCATATCCCTCCTTTTCTAATATTGTTTTTGATCAAACCTTTCTATCTTCCACAAGGTGTCTCCTTTTTAAAATCGCACACTACGTGCCAAATACACATACTAAAAAAATTATCCTTCAAACTATCCTTAAGTGTAAGTTTATCAATGTGATACCGAAGACAATTCTGGTACACTTAGAAAGAGTAATAAAAAAATAATAGTGGTTATAGGTAATATTCCACAATTATTACCCAAAACATTTATATTTCATATTGTCATTAAATTTAGCGCCCTACTGGCGAACTACGATTTACAAATGTAGCGGAATGGCTTCCTGCCCGAATAGGTACCGTTCGGTACGGGCGGGAAGGGTTAAATCCGGGAAGGAGTTAAGGCTTTAGCCTTTTAACTTATAACTTTGTAAGACAAGATAATTTCAGAAAATGTAACCCAAATTGAGCGATTTTATATTACATGCCGTTGTAGCCAATGGCTCTTTAGCCTGCGTTTTTCATCACTTGATGTAGCTACGTAAGTTTCGCAACCTCAAGGTTGCGGCTACAAAATCGCTCAATTTGGGTGTAAAATAAATATTTTTATGAGTGTTTGTTTATGGCAATGTTTCAGAAAGAGAAAGGATGAAAGTCAGGAAAGATTTAGAAAAATATTGCCGCCTGGACACAGAAGGCATGATATGGATTGTAGATAAGTTGAAAGAACTGGTACTGTAGACGGTATCTGTACCAGAACCATCCTGATTCAAGGTAGTGGGAAGCCGAGTCGTCATAATTTGATTGGATTTATAACTCATTATGTTATAAAATAGCAATGTTATAACAAACACAAAATCAGACACTTACAGAAATTATAAAAAAGGTCTCTTTTATGATAGATACACACGCACACGTACTTCCTTTCCTCGATGATGGCCCGCAAACAATTGAGGAGGCGGTTGAACTTTGCAAAATTGCTGCGAATGATGGGATTAAGAAGATTGTGGCAACACCTCATTCAAAGGACGGAGTGTACGAGGCAAAAAGCGATGAGATTCTGAAAACGGTTGATGCGCTTAACCTTAAGTTGAAAGAAAACCAAATTGATATTGAAATACTTCCCGGTGCAGAGATACATATTCATGAAGGACTGGTAGAAAGTGTAAAAAGCGGTGAGGTGCTTACAATCAATAATGGTGGAAAGTTCATCCTTTTTGAACTTCCCTTTGTCTTCGTACCTCCCGGGACCGATAAATTTATATTCAATCTCAAGGTCAATGGTATTATTCCAATCATTGCACACGCAGAAAGAATATCAACATTCCAAAAAAATCCGGAACTTGTGAGTCAATTGGTCAATATTGGCGCCCGTGTCCAGGTGAACGCACCGAGTGTGACAGGTCAGGCAGGTCCCAGGGAAAGAAAATGTGCCGAGTGGCTTTTAAGAAATAGACTTGTGCATTTTATTGCTTCTGATGTTCATTCACTTGCAGGCAGGCCTCCAATCCTGTCTAAGGCAGTAGAATGTGCCGCCAATATTGTTGGGGAAAAAGAGGCCAGGGCACTTGTCTGCCATAATCCCGAACAGATAATAAATGGCCTTGACATTCAGTAATTTGAAGTATATATCTTAATCCGGTGTTTATAAAAATGAAAATACGTTTATTAAGGATATGTTTGGTATTAGTTTTAATCTTTTCAATCTTTCCAGAGGTTGTTTTTTCATTTGAAGATACTTCTGATAGTGTAAGAATAGGTTCTGCTTCTTCAGAAGGAACGAACTCTTGTGATGAACATAACTGTCCTATCCTTCCCGATAAACCTTTTCACCATTGTGCTGTCTGTTGTACTGTTTCACATTTTTTTACAAATCAGTCAACCGGAGTTATTCTTCATTTCAACAATACATCTCAACTGTCTTCAACAACTGAAGACGTTCTTTACAAAGAACTGTTCGCAAAAACCCTCTTTCGCCCTCCACAATCAACTCTTTAACCATTCCATTCTCATTCAAGTGGTTTCCTGTTTAAAATATAAAATAGCCGAGGCATCCTGCCTCGGTGCAGCTTGCGGTCAGGCAAGATGCCTGACCTATACCTGCCCGAACCTGCCCGAATAGGTACAGGCGGGTAGGTACCCGTCCCCGCCAGAATGATTGTCGGGCTGGCGAACGGCATTGCCGGGCGGGCAGGCGGGTACGCCCCTACATTTTGTTACAGCATTGAAATTCCTATACATAAATTTTAGCTGTTTTGTGGAGATTAAGTGCATCAATCGTATGCAATTTTAACAAGAGGTAATAATGATATATCCGGTACATCACATTAAATATGTGACTGTCGTCACATTAATAGCATCCGTACTCTTTTTGACTTCTAATAAATTAACGGCTCAGGTCACTGATCCGGCCCTGCGGGGAGTGGAAAATACTAAAACTGTCAACCTCAAAGAATGTATTACAATAGCGTTTGAAAATAATTTACAGCTCGCCGCTACACGAAAGAGATTAGATTTAGCCGAGGCTGAACGTATTAAGGCATCATTACTTTTACCTACAAATCCAAAACTGGAAAGCGAAACTGGCGCTAGAGAGTCATCATCTACAGGGAGGGATACAGACTATACCATCGCATTATCTCAAGAATTTGAGGTTTTTGGCCAAAGGCGCAAACGAATACGCGTAGCTGAGAAGAATATAGAGAGGGTAAAATTTGAAGTTGCTGACGTAGAAAGAGAAGTTATCGCTAACGTCAAGAGTAGTTTTTATGAGGTTTTAACTTCTTTAGAAATTGTAAAACTTCGGAGCTTTGTCGAAGGCATATTTGAAAAGCTATGGAGTGCAACGATGGAAAGATATAAAGCAGGAGCAATAGCCGCACTGGAACTCAACTCTATAAAAATAGGTTATGGGCAGGCAAAGCAACAACTCCTTGTCGCAAAGAGTAACTATCAAAACAGTCTCCTGAACCTGAAACTCCTGCTCGGAAAACCAGCGGATGAAGTATTAAATATTGAGGGAGAGATGCGCTTCGAAAAGTTACAGATAAACATGGAAGATATTCTGACTTCTGCTTACAAAGAAAGACCTGACTTAAGGGCAGAAGAGTTTGAGAAGGAAAGAGCTTCTCAGGAAATATTACTACGGAAGGTTGAGATTATTCCAAATCCTGACCTTTCAGGATTCTTTACAAGGGAATCCGGAACAGATGATATTTTAGGCGGAGAGATATCTATATCAATTCCAATATGGGACAGGAAACAATCTGAACTTAAAAAGGCCAGAACCGCTAAAGATGTAGCTAACATAAACATAAAGAACAGGTATCTGGAGATTCAAAAGGAAGTGGAGACTGCATATCAAACCTTTATGGCGGCAAAAGGTGGTATAGCCATCTATACTGATGAAATTATGCCACAGGTTGATGAAAGCCTGAAGTTGAATGAAATCTCATATCAAGAGGGTAATACCAGCTTTATTGAATTTCTTACGATGCAGAAAAATCTTATAGAAACCAGGGTTGCATATTTAAATACCTTGCTTGCTTATAACATGGCCATTATAAACCTTGAAACAGTATCAGGAAAGAAGTTGATATCAAATGATTGATAAAATAATATCTTTTTCGATAAACAACAAACTCATAATAGTTTTAATGGTATTGGGGCTGATTGTATGGGGCGGCTATTCTGTTGCACGCCTCCCTGTTGATGCCGTTCCGGATATTACAGACAATCAGGTGCAGATTATTACGATTACCCCTGCCCTTGCTGCCCAGGAAGTAGAGCGATTAATAACTTTTCCAATAGAAATTACTATGGCGACCATTCCTGATATAGAGGAAATCCGCTCCTTTTCCCGCTTTGGGTTGTCTTTAGTAACGGTAGTGTTTAAAGAAAAAACTGATATTTACTGGGCAAGGCAGCAAATAAGTGAACGCCTGGCAGAAGCAGAAAAACAAATTCCCGAAGGTATCGGCACACCTGAAATGGGTCCTGTTACCACCGGATTAGGAGAAATCTATCAATACGTTATACATGCAAAAGAGGGTTACGAAGATCAGTATTCGGCTATGGATCTGCGTACTATTCAGGATTGGATTATACGCAGGCAATTAATTGGAACGCCGGGTGTGGCGGATGTAAGTAGTTTTGGAGGTTATTTAAAGCAATACGAAGTATCAATCAAACCTGAACTGTTGCGGAGTATGGGTTTAACTATCAGCGATGTTTTTACTGCATTAGAGCAAAATAATCAAAATACAGGGGGCGCTTATATTGATAAAAGACCCAATGCTTATTTCATTCGAAGTGAGGGTATGGTAAGCAGTCTTGATGATATCGGTAATATTGTAGTTAAAACTGTTGATGATGGCACGCCTGTGTTAATAAGAGATGTGGCGAAAGTGCAATTTGGCCATGCCGTGCGTTACGGGGCTTCGACACGCGGTGGAAAAGAAGTGGTGAGCGCCATAGTAATGATGCTTAAGGGCGAGAACTCTGCTAAAGTCATAAAAGATGTGAAAGAACGTATCAGGCAGATTGAAAAAACACTGCCCGAAGGTGTCGTAATCGAGCCTTTTTTAGACCGTACCAAATTAGTGAATAAGGCCATCGGCACTGTTACTAAGAATTTGACTGAAGGCGCATTAATTGTGGTTTTAGTACTGGTGCTGTTACTGGGTAATTTCAGGGCGGGCTTTATAGTGGCGTCTGTAATACCTCTGTCGATGCTTTTCGCATTTTCTATGATGAACCTCTTCGGCGTATCGGCTAACCTGATGAGCCTGGGAGCGATCGATTTTGGATTAATTGTGGATGGAGCGGTTATTATTGTTGAAGGTGTAGTTCAGAGGATTGTGATGAGTAAAAATATTTATGGAGGAATAGAAAGACTATCAAAAGTACAAATGGACAGCCAGGTACATGAGGCTTCTAAGAGAATGATGAACTCGGCGGTTTTCGGGCAAATTATCATACTCATTGTCTATTTGCCGATTCTTGCGTTGGTAGGTATAGAGGGTAAGATGTTCAGGCCAATGGCGCAAACAGTTAGTTTCGCAATACTGGGTGCGCTTATCCTATCTCTAACTTATGTCCCTGTGGTGTCGTTTTTGTTCCTGAGCAGAAAGACAGAACACAAAGAGAATATTTCAGACAAGATAATAAACTTTATCCGAAAACTATACAATCCGCTTATCCATTTTGCCCTAAGAAGAAAATATATTGTGTTGTTATCGGCTCTCTCTCTTTTCGCCGCAAGCCTTGTGGTTTTTTCAAATATGGGAGGTGAATTTATTCCTACTCTGGAGGAAGGCGATTTCGCGGTCGAAACCCGTGTAATGACCGGAAGTTCGCTCTTTGAAACCATAGAAGCTTCTAACAAAGCTTCTGCTATTTTGCTGGAAAATTTCCCTGAAGTAAAAGAGGTAGTGGCAAAAATAGGTTCAGGTGAAATTCCCACAGATCCTATGCCCATTGAAGCCTGCGATCTAATGGTTATTCTCAAAGATAAGAAAGAGTGGACCAGCGGTAAGACCAGGGAAGAGCTTGCCAATAAGATGAGCGAGGCATTATCCGTAATACCGGGAGTTTCTTTTGGTTTCCAGCAACCGATACAAATGCGATTTAACGAATTGATGACCGGGGCCAGGCAGGATGTGGTGCTTAAAATTTATGGAGAAGATCTGGACGCCCTGAGTGAACAGGCTGCAAAAGTTGGAAACATCGTAAATACCGTAAAAGGGACCAGTGATCTTTACGTGGAAAAGGTAACAGGGTTGCCGCAGATCATGGTAAAATTTGATAGAGATAGAATAGCAAAGTTCGGGTTAAATATTGCTGAAATTAACAGGACCATTAGAACCGCCTTTGCCGGAGAGTTGGCAGGGCTGGTATTTGAAGGAGAGAGAAGGTTTGACTTGGTAGTCCGTTTGGATAAAGCTAACCGCAAGGGTCTTGATGATGTTAAAAATCTTTTTATAAATACACCTTTCGGCAATCAAATCCCACTGGATCAGGTAGCAGATGTCTCTTTTAAGGAAGGGCCTAATCAGATTCAGAGGGATGACACAAAACGAAGGATTACCATTGGTTTCAATGTGAGGAACAGAGATGTGGAAAGTATTGTGGATGAGATAAAACAGAAGATTGATAAGCTAGTCAAACTTCCCGCCGGCTATTTTATAACATATGGAGGCCAGTTTGAAAATCTTGTTGAAGCAAAGAAACGGCTTTCCACTGCAGTCCCTGTTGCCTTAGCAATGATCTTTGTGATGCTTTTCTTTGCCTTTAAGTCTGCAAAACAGGGGATATTGATCTTTACCGCAATTCCATTATCAGCTATCGGAGGTATATTTGCTCTGTATTTAAGAGGGATGCCTTTCAGTATTTCTGCAGGCGTAGGTTTTATCGCCCTGTTTGGAGTGTCAGTTTTAAATGGGATTGTATTAATAAATGAATTTAACTTATTGAAAAAGGATGGAATTAAAGATTTGCATGAACGTGTGCTGAAGGGAACAAGCGTGCGTTTAAGGCCGGTGATATTAACCGCCGCAGTTGCTTCTTTTGGGTTCTTGCCAATGGCTCTTTCCACATCCCCGGGCGCAGAGGTGCAAAAGCCATTGGCTACAGTAGTAATTGGCGGCTTGATTACGGCAACTTTACTCACGCTTGTAGTGCTTCCGGTACTATATATTTTCTTTGAGAGAGGATTAAAGAACAAATGAAAGTTAAAATAAAAATCTGTTTAATAATAATTGTTTTAAGCAACTTACTGTTTTCCGGTTGCAATAAACAGACTGCAACAATAGAGGTCGAAGAACATCATGATGAGAATGAAAACAGGGTTGAATTGAGCGCAGCACAATATAAAGTTGCCGGTATTGAGCTTGGAAAGGCAGAGCAAAAAAATCTAAGCATCATAATTAAAGTAAATGGTGTGATAGATGCGCCGCCGCAGAGTTTAGTCAGCATATGCGCTATACTGGGTGGTTTTGTTAAAAGCACTGATTTGCTGCATGGCAGCCGGGTAACGAAAGGGGACGCAGTTGTTGTAATGGAACATCCTGATTACATTCAATTACAACAGGATTATTTAGACAGTAAAAGCAAGCTGGTTTATTTAGAACTGGAATTTGAACGGCAGAAAGGGTTGCAGGAAAAAAATGTGAGTTCTGCCAAAACCTTCCAACAAACTACGGCTGATTACAAGAGCATGAAGGCCGGAGTCAATGCGCTGGGGAAAAAACTGGCGTTAATTGGAATTGATGCCGAACAACTGGAAGAAAGTGAAGAAATCAGCCGGACTGTTACTATCCATTCTCCGATTAACGGTTACGTTTCCAAAGTAAATGTAAACATTGGCAAATATGTAAATCCGGCAGACGTCATGTTCGAGATAGTAAATACCGAACACCTGCACGTTGAATTAACGGTATTTGAGAAGGATATAAATAAAATAAAAGAAGGACAACGAATAAGATTTACGCTTCCTAATGAAGACGACAAAGAAAGGCGGGCATTTGTTTACCTTATTGGCAGGTTAATTGGTAGCGATCGCACAGTAAAAGTCCATGGACATTTAGACAAAGAAGACGAGCAACTTCTACCCGGTATGTTTGTAAAAGCCTTTATAGAAATCGCCGATAATCAGATAAATGCCTTGCCCGAACAAGCCATAGTTCAGTCAGGAGGTAAACACTATATTTATATTCTTAAAGAGAAAAGGGTCGAAAATAATCAGGAAGTGAACAGCTTCGAAATGATAGAAGTTCAAAAAGGAATTACAGAAGGTCTTTATGCCGAAGTTGCTTTGCCGGATGCCTTGGATATAAATTCAAACCAGATCGTCCTGAAGGGCGCCTAT
>Ga0155342_1116_pt3 | contig 17302 bp, 13 predicted proteins | sample RifCSPhighO2_02_FD_106310 | JGI IMG/M metagenome (GOLD analysis project Ga0155342, IMG submission 106310) | Planctomycetes bacterium RIFCSPHIGHO2_02_FULL_40_12 | reverse complement strand
GAATTAAATTTTCCGATTCTTGGGCCTAAAGCCCATGCACCCATGAAGGCACAGATACCACCAATTGCATGAACCACTCCCGATCCTGCAAAATCCTTAACACCGACTCCCAATTCTATCTTAGCCAGCCAGCCTTCACCCCATATCCAATGGCCATAAAATGAATAAACAAATGTATACACCAAAAAGCATGAAATTAAGAAGGCAGAAAATTTAATTCTTTCTGCCACAGAGCCAGCTATAATACTGCCAATAAAAGTAGCAACAACAGCCATAAACAGAAAGAGTAAGATTGTTTTCACATCATATGTCTCCCCTATAAGCATAAACCCGCCGTAACCAATAAAGGAATTACCTTTATCAAGGCCCGACGCCAGATGTGAACCGCCAAACATAAGTGCAAAACCAAAGAGCCAGAAGATAAAAGCGCCTGCCGTTGTGGCCATGAAGCAATGGGACATATAACTGAGCATGTTTTTAGAGCGAACAAGACCGCCAAGTAACATAAACCCTGCCTGCATAAATAGAATGAGAAAAGCCGCCATTAATATCCAAACAAAATTTCCTGAAGTACTCAACCCTTCAAGGCTTTCAGTGAATGTAAATGCACCATTAGGGTCGCCTGCCTGCGCGCAACTTGTCCACAGGAAGAACATTGCCACGCTACAAAATATGAACAAACCGAGGGTTCTTATTTTAATTCTGCACATATTTCGCATTGAAATCTCCTTTTATAATTCGCATGTTGTTTAAGACTTGACTATCTTTGCTTATCTTTGAAGAAACAACGTTTTAGTAAACAACTTCTCTCTCCGTATTCTCAATAATTTCTAAGTTTTCTACTGGTTCTTTTGGAGATATACTAACAACCCTTCCATTAGTAGTAATGGCGTTATGCCCCGTCTCACCCGTACGTATTCGGTAAGCGGACTCTATATGTGTAACAAATACTTTTCCGTCTCCAATTGCCCCGGTTTGCGCCTCTCTAATAATCATGTCAACGGCCTGCTCTACTTCTGCATCTGAGACTACCATCTCAAGTTTTATCTTTTTATGCAAATCTACCTTATATTCTCTTCCGCGCCATACCTGTACCTCACCAATTTCACTTCCATGCCCTCTGAGTTCACTAACATTCATGCCCATTATTCCCATTTCCTGTAACATGGTACTTACAGCCATTAAACGTTCAGGGCGAATAACAGCTTCTATTTTCTTCATTTTATTTCCTCCCAATAATATTCTAAAGATTGATGTCAGGCATCCACAATTTCTAAAACTTCCAGTTGTTTCGCTGCAAATTCTTCTTCTGTAATAACCTGTTCTTGCCTTGGCGCCAACGATGCCCATCTACCATCTTCTGTCATAATATTCTTTTTAACCATGCTTGACTTTAATCGAAACACATATTCATACTCATAATTATTCCCGTCTTCGTACAGAAACTTACTTATGTACTGCACTGCTTCGTTTACGACGTCTTCTTCTAGAACAACTTCTATTTTAACATTTTTAATTAAATCTACGATATACTCATCATCACGCCAAAAAATAGACCTGGCTGCAACCTGGTTGCGATCCTTTATACACATCTTTAATACCGGATATCCTATCTTATCAAAATAATCTCCTAATGTATCCACTGCCATCGGCTTTACATATGCAGTTACTCTTTTCATCATTTACTTACTCCTTTCTTAAAAAAGTTTTATAAGATTTTCACGTTTTTTCTGTGATGTCAAATTAGCAAGTGAAGTACCACTAATATAAAAAAAGAAAAAAGCCACTTAAGAATTTCCTAAGTGACTATAAATGTTAGGCTTATTTGTTTGACTTTTATGTTTTAACAATAAATATCAAAAACTTGTATTTCGGACATCAATACCTTAAAAAGGAAACTGCTTAAGATAGATGAAATCTAAGATCATAAAACTAAACGTCTTATAAGGAATCGGGCATGAGTGATAGTTTCAGGCATTTATGCACCATACCGTTTTGTAATTAATGAGGTAAGCCACCAGCATGTGATGGCTATTGATTTTGAAGACTTGAATAAGAGGTGTTCTTGTGGTGTGTAGCCGCACGGCTTTAGCCTGCGCAGACTGAATTCTGACTTGTGTATTATCGCTGAAAAGAATACTTAGTTAACAAAAAGATTAGTCTTTGAAAATATTTTTGTCTATATTATATTTCTTCATTTTTCTGTAAAGAGTTTTTGCGTCGATCCCCGAAATTTTAGCAGAGGAGTAAATCCGTCCTTTATATTGTTTTAAAAGCGTAGTTATATATGTTTTTTCACAATGTGCTAAGAATTCGTCAAAACTATTATCCGTGATTCTGCCATCAAACATCTCTTTTAATCCTTCCATCCGTTGTTTTTGGTTGGGAATTAAAATATCTACCTCATTAATTATGTGACTTTTTGCCATAATCACGGCCCGCTCCGTCAAGTTCTCAAGTTCTCTTACATTTCCAGGCCAGTGGTATGACATCATAATATTAAGAGCATTCTGAGAAATAGATTTTATATCTTTCTTAAAAGCCTTATTATATTTTTCGATAAAGTGTGTTACAAGCAAAGGGATATCCTCTCTCCTTTCATTCAAGGGTGGTAATTTAATCGGAATAACATTTAAACGGTAATATAAATCTTCTCTAAAGCCACCTTCTTGTGATAATTTATTGAGGTCTTTATTCGTAGCTGCAATAACCCTTACATCAACCTTTATTGTCTGATTTCCACCAATCCTTTCGAAAGATTTCTCCTGTAATAATCGCAATAGCTTTGTTTGCATGGAAAGAGGCAAGTTGCCCATCTCATCGAAAAAAACCGTTCCTTTATTAGCATATTCAAATTTACCCGTCCTTTGCTTTGTGGCGCCAGTAAAGGCCCCTTCTTCATGGCCAAAAAGCTCGGTTTCAAGTAATGATTCAGGCAAGGCGCTACAATTTATGACGACAAAAGGGGAGTCTTTCCTGCTGCTATTGTGATGAATGGCGTGAGCTATGAGTTCTTTTCCTGTACCAGTATCACCAGTAATCAGAACGGTGGCATCAGTATTTGCGACTTGAAGGATTAGGTCATAAATATGCTGCATCTTGTGCGATTTTCCTATGATGTTATGAAAACTAAATCTTTCTTCGAGTTCCTTTCGCAATGCCATGTTTTCTATTATCAGGTTTTGTTTTTCAAAAACACGCTGAACCACCAGCCTCATCTCCTCAGCAGAAACTGGTTTGGTGAGATAGTCATAGGCGCCTATCTTCATCGCTTCAACGGCAGTTCTGACACTCCCAAATGCTGTCATCATAATCAAAAATACTTCCGGATATTCAAGCTTTAACTGCTTTAATAATTCAAACCCATCCATTTGAGGCATTTTAAGATCAGAAATAATTAAATCAAACGGCTCTTTTCTATAAAAACTTAGCGCCTCCAAACCATTCGATGCCGTACTGACCCTGTATCCTTCATCGTCCAAAACGCTTTTAATACTACCGAGTACATATTCATCATCTTCCACCACCAATATTTTCTTTTTATTTATAACCATTGATTAATAACCTCACTTAAAATTTAACAAAAATGCTGATTTCTACCATTTTTTTTTAAAGCCACTCGCAAAAGGCTGTTTTCAACCATTATTAAGTATTATAAATAATGTGACAAAAGTAATAACATCTTATAATACAATATGTTATATCAGTACAACAGATAATTGGCACATTTATTGCTCTACACTACTAATATAAAGATTTACTAGAATTCGTCTTAAATATCCGAAAGGAGTTTATCATGGAAAATATAAAAATTGTAGAGTTTGAACAATCCATTTATTCCGAACCAGATGTAGCAATAGACAAAATTGTCGATAATAAGAGATACCAATATTGCAGGTTTTCTTCTCAAGACAATCTCTATAAGGAAATAAGCCGCATTGCCAGGCGTTGGAGAGACGGTGAGATATCACAAGCAGATGCCTCTGAACTATTAGAGCTCGCATCACTTCCATACGAAAGATGGCTTTTTGACACTATAGTTGACCTGGCTAAAGAGACCAGACACCTTGAATATATTGCCGATGATGATGAATATAAGGGCGTAAAGGCAATTGCCTTTTTACAACATGGTAATGACAGGTCATATAATATTCAATACAAATAAAGCCTGAATATCTTGTAGCAGCGTCAGTTAATTATTATCTAAATTGAGCGATTTTATATTAGATACCGTTGTAGCCGCAGGCTTCCTGCCCGACTAACGTCTTTCAGGCGGGTAGCCTGCGTTTTTCATTACTTGATGAGTTTACGTAAGTTACGCAACCTCAAGGTTGCGGCTACAAAATCGCTCAATTTAGATATTAGTAGTATTTTTTAAAGAGGCAGTATAATTTGAAAAGTTGTTCCCAAATCCAGGCTGCTTTTAACATTGATCTTTCCAGCGTGGCCGATAATAATATTATAACATATCCATAAGCCCAGTCCTGTGCCAGTCCCTTTTTTTGTGCTAAAAAAAGGCTCGAAGATATTAGTTAAATCTTTTTCTGGTATCCCACAGCCATTATCAGTAAACTCGATCTGTAACTGTTCATCTTTAACTTGCGTAGTTATGTTGATAATCCCGCCATCTGGCATTGAATCAACAGAATTGAGTATAAGGTTTGTAAAGACCTGTTCTAATTGGTTTGGGTGGCATCTTACCTTGGGAATTTTTTTGTCAAAAATTTGTTTTACGGTTATTTTTTCTTGGGAAAGTTTCTTTTGTAATAAATTTACAACGCTTTGTATGTGATAATTAATATTATGATCGCCTTCTTCTTCCAGTATATTCAGATTAGAGTCTAACAAACGCCTTACAATTCCTGCTATCCTGTAAATGCCCTCCATAACAAGTTCAACATATTTTCTTTTCTCACAATCATCTGTTCTCTCCAATAGTAGTTGGAGGTAATTGATAATACCTTCCAGCGGGTTATTAATCTCATGGGCAACACTTGCAACGACTCTTCCTGTCGAGGCTAACTTTTCCACCTCTAAAAGTTGTGATTCTAAACTTTTTTTTGCAGTTATATCCCTGTATACTGACCTGATAGCAATAATTCTGCCGCTATCATCGTAAATATGATTATCGTTTAAGCTGACATCTATAATACTACCATCTTTTTTCACCAGTTGCAGTTCTAACCCTTTTACAAGCTGTCCGCTTAAACGTTTAGGTAGTAATTTCTTCATCACATTCCTGTTTTTCTCCGTTTGAAATTCAAAGATATGCCTTCCTATAAGTTCTTCTTTTTTATATCCCAAAATTTCTGTCCCGGTTTGGTTACAATTAATTATAATTCCATTTTCGTCGTTTGTTACATAAATATCCGGAGCATTATCATAAAGGTCTTTATATCCTTTCTCTGACTCTTTTGTTTTTGCAAATAATCTGGTATTTTCTATGGCAATGGCCAGTTGCATGGCAATCTGTTCCAGTATTGTAAAATGTTTTTTAGAAAAGTTATTTTCTTTCGTACTTCCAAGGTTAATCGTTCCGATAATGGAGCCTTTATATTCAAGGGGAAAACCGAGTCTGGACTTTACACCATCTTTGAGTAACAACTGATCTGACCAAAAGGTACTTTTTGAAGTATCTCTCACAATAAATGGTTTCCCTGTAAAGGTTACTTGTTCTAATAAGCTTCCTTTTGTTGGAAACCAATCACCCTCATTAATTGTTGTACAGTCATATGATTTATCTACTGCCACAACCTCAAAGTTTTGTGTTTTTTCATCAAGCAGGGCGATACTAATCCTGTCAAACTCAATAATACGTTTAAGCTCGTTGCTTATAGACTTAAACATGTCGGACATGAGACCAGAAGTAATAATCTTATTTATATTGTAGACAATTTCCTTCTGATGTTCCATCTGCCACATTTTGGTAATATCCTGAACCAACTCAAGCACATGTGTGATATTTCCATGATCGTCCTTAATCGGTGAGCCAATAAAACGATAATACTTCTTTTCATTATCTTTACCAATCACCAACCTTTTTGTTTCTTCTATCTTTCCGCTCTTAAATACGCGTTTTGTAGCGCAGTCCTCTGGAGGCACATCGCCGCACCCAAAAATTTTATTACAAGCATTCTCCTTAAACCCATTTACTTTCCCAAACTGTTTCTCGAAGGGTTTATTACCCCACGTAATCTTCATATCTTTATCTATGAGACACAAGTAAGCGCCGACTCCTGTTACTATCATATCGAGTTTTTTCTCTTCTCTCTCCAGTTCTGCATGTGTTTCTTCAAGATCATTCAGCATATACAGAGTTGCTTCTCTAAAGTCGGACAGTTCTCTAATGTGCTTTCTTGTCTGCCTCATATCCCTGGCAACACCAACAATACCTATAACATTCCCATCGCTATTGCGCATTATACGTCCACTGAAATTCATAGGTATATCTTCATTATTATGAGTATGATAAATAATATCGTAATCCCTTAACACATCTTCCTTCCAGATATCACTCCAGCCCCTGTTCGCAATGGGGTTGTCTTTATCATTCAGGATCATATTTATATCTTTACCGATTAGATCCTTTTCTTCATAACCTAATAGACCCAGTGTTGATTTGTTTACGGTTTTTATCTTACCAATTTGATCTACTACAACTAACGTATCGATCATACTTTCAATTATATTATTGACATAGGCCTTAGACACTGTAGTTTTCTCTAAGTCTTCTGTCATTTTATTTATAGAGGTAGCTAACATTCCGATTTCGTCCCTTGAAGAAATGTTTATGCGCTTGCCGAGATCACCACTGGCAATAGCATTCATTACACGTGATATCTTTGAGATAGGTTTTGTAATCAACCTTCTAATCAATATATATGTAATAAAAATAACAACACCAATGGAAACCGATGCAATACAGATAAGTATTATTACGTTTGTTTTTATACTTGCATGAATGAGTCTTAAAGGAGCGGTAACACTTATTACTCCCCACAAATCACCTGTCTTATATACTTCCTTCTTGTGTTCAGTGATGATTGATTTTCCTGCTGGTTCTCCGTGACACTTGAGACAGGTTTCCTCGATATAGAGGGGAGCAATATAACGGAATATTTTCTCATCTCTTATATTTAACGACTCGCCACAAAATGCATCTCGTTGTCTTTGTTCTTCCATGTTTCTCAGGACTTCGGCTTCAAAATCGTCCGGCATGTTATCTGTACTCTTTTTTCTCAGGGTTATCAGCCGAACAGTGTATAGTGTGTTTTCGCTGATACGGTTAGAAAATTCCATACCAATTTTTGAAGGGTGCAAATGTTTAATAACTGTCTTGCCACTTATACTGTCAGCATTGATAACATCCTGAACCTCTGCTAAATAGCTGTGGGCTATTTTTATTTGCTCAACAAGAATTCCTGCCTGTTTTTTTATTTCTTCTTTTAACAAATAATCTTGCCTTTTGATGATCCAGGTAAAGCTAATTCCCAGTACCAATGTTACAAAAAGGCTGATTGACAAGATACATTTGGCGCTCAGTTTCATAAATTATTTATGATTTCTTTTTTTGAAGTCTTTAAGTTCTTCTTCCATCCTCTTCATCTTTAGTTCTCTTCCGACAGCAACTTTTGCAAAGTTCTCTAATTGTTCTACTTTTTTCTTAAAATCGTCCCGCGACTTTTCTAATTCTGAAGTTCTTTTCTTTACATCTTCTTCGAGGTTTCTCCTTATGTTTTCCAGCTCTATTGTTCTTTCTTTTATTTTATCCTGTAATGCCACATTCAGGTCTTGAACTTTTGTGATTTTAACAAAGTCAAGCCAGGAAGTAACATCCGCATATTCACTGAGATTTAATCCTTTTACCTCTTCTTCGGCGCCGACCCTGATACCTACTAATTTCTTCAGGCACCAGAAAAACAGGAAACCTAAAGAAAAAGCCCATGCAAATGCCACAATAATTCCCAGACATTGCACCCCCACTTGTAAAAGCCGATTGAAATTTGTCATTGAAAATGCGGATGCAGGGGTAAACAAGCTAACGGCTAAGGTGCCCCAGGCGCCACAAAATCCGTGAACAGGAACCGCTCCTACAGGGTCATCTACTTTTAATACCTTTTCGACAAAGTCCTTAGATAATATTGCAATAATACCAGCGCATAATCCAACGACGCAAGCATATTCAGAACTTACCCTGCTACAACCAGCGCCAATAGCAACCAACCCGCCCATGATTCCTAAAAGTATCTCTGCCGCATCCAACTTTTTGCTTTTCAGTTTTCCAAAAATTGCAGCGGCAACACCCGCTACTGCTCCCGAAAGGCTTGTATTGATAATTACTAACCCAATACTTGTATCTGCCTGTAAAAGCGAACCTCCGTTAAACCCAAACCAGCCAAACCACAGGAAGAATGTGCCTATTGTCGCCAGGGGCAGATTGTGTCCATACATCCTGTTCACAGTACCATCAGGATTAAACTTCCCCATTCTTGGGCCAAGTACAATGGCGCCTGACAAAGCGACCCATCCACTTATGGAATGGACTACTGTAGAACCGGCAAAATCTATAAATCCCAGCCTTCCAAGCCAACCATATTGATGAGGATGAAATAAATGCCCCCATGCCCAATGACCAAAGGCAGGGTAAATCAGACAAACCACAAAAATGGTAGTACAAATATGAGTTATAAGTTTTGCCCTTTCAGCGAAGGCTCCGGAAGTAATAGTAGCCGCAGTGCCCGCAAATACCAGTTGAAAAAAAACGAAAGCATACCCTAGAGAAGTCAGATGGGTATCAATACCATATAACAGAAAATTACTTATACCCGCATAACCCTCATAGCTTAAGCCAAACATAATCCCAAAACCTACGATAAAATATGCTATGGAACTTACAAGGAAATTCAATATATTCTTTATGGAAACGCTTATGGCATTTTTTGCCTGTACTGAACCGGCTTCAAATGCCGTAAACCCCACCTGCATGAAAAAGACCATGCTGGCGGCCACAATAATCCAGATAAAATCAAGTTTCTTCTGTACCAATTGCAGAGATTCTTCCATGTATTCCGCATAAACACTACAATACGGATAAAAACCCAATATGAGCACACTCATGCCGATAAAGATAATTGAAATCTGCCTCTTATACTTGTTGTAGCTCTTTATGTAGCTCATTTTTAGTTCCTTTTTATATTAGTTGCGAGGAATTATCTCTCGTATTACCAAATCAATCATCTTGACAATGTATTTCAAAAACGTGCATTTTTTAATATACCAGAGCAATGGAATGGTGTGAAACAAAGGGTTCATCTTTTACAAATTGATTGATGTAAGGGAATTCAAAGTTTTTTTACTGTAGGGTGGCATGGACAAACTCGTTTGTCCATGCAATGTGTTGCAACCTGCCCGAATAGGTACAGGCGGGTATGCTGAAAACACGGACAAACAAAGCTTGTCCATGCCACCACGCATGTTAGCGGCAAAGCTGCCGAAGGCCTAATTTAATGAAAGCATAATATCCATCATATGATAGTGTATATGTCAGTATGACATGACAATTTAGTTGAATGTGGGGAATTCTGGCAATCATAATAGTGAGGTCAAATATTAAAATCAAGGGGAAAACAAGAAATGGATAGTAAATTATTATTAAATTACCACTGTAATATAAGGAAAGATTACCGATAATTTAAAGATTAACCCGGTTTGTGAAATACTGATTAATATGACAATTACCTTTTAGTACAAATAATCTTTATTTGTTGTTGTCGAAGGTATAGCAAAAAAACTATTGTATTTATACAAAACCTTGTATACTATCCACTTTTTACATATTATATCTGATTGGGAGATTTGTATTTGTAACTGTTCAACTAGAAGGACAGTTATCATCATTTAAAAGATTGACAAAAATGTTCAGAAATTCCACTTGTTTATGTTTAATGTTATTATTGGTCACCATCCCTGTTTTCGCATCTGATTCTAAATCTGATCAACCGACTACAAAGCCGACTGAATTTAGTATAAATCAAGTTTTAGATGATGTTTATGCACTTGTTGATTCTGAAAATGTAAAGTTGTTCAATGAGAAAAATGTGGAAATGGATAAAGAACTGAAGGAACTTTTTGATGTCTCTATTCTCAGGTCTAAGCTTGAGCAGTTTTATACAATGCTTTTTTACATTTCCAGGTATGCGTCAATTGGGAAAGATGAGTTTATTATTGATCGTGATTCGACAATTAAGCTTTTGATTTCAAGTGAAGTTTTCACCAATCGCGAATTTCCAAAGAGGATTTCTAAGGTTTACCTGTTCAGGCATAGTCGGGAAAGACCATTTTATAAGGTACTCTTTGACGGCGATAGAGTAGAGTTGAATTTGAATAAGGGTGATGGATACGGGATTTCCAGAGAAGGAATGCGCCAGCAGGCGAAGGCATTGGTTTTTTATGGTTCTTTTTCTTTTTGTTTGAAAAAAAATGGAGAAAATGTCGAAGCCTTTGATTTCGAGGATGTTGACCTTTACGGGTTTTTTGGTTCTCGCGGCTTTATTAATGTTGATATAAACTATGTAGCGGTAAGGTCTGTTGAATTCCATAAAGGATCAGAAATGGCTCTTGTAAGGGCAAAGGTTTCAAGGAGAGAGTTTGAAATAAACGAGCATACCTGGCTTCTTGCCCTTGTTACGAGATTTGTTACGGACAAGTCTTTGCAGCCCCTCGACTGGTAATGTACTGTTCTGAAAGTGGATTGTGCCAACCTCTCTATGCTGTACTTTCTGTCTTTACTGGCAATAACCATTAGCATACCATTACTCTGCTCAAACTGGCCAAGCTTCCATACATTAGCCACATCAATTGCAGAATTTAGGTTACATTTTAAAATATAATTGTGACACAGTCTGACTGCACGTCGGGCTGGCGAACGGTCTGGCCGGGCGGGAAGGTATGAGTTACATTCCGTAATTCTAAAGCTTCTGTTTCTTGTTAACAGATTAGCGTATGTAACTCATGACTTCCTGCCCGAAAGAAAGGTCAGGTGGGTAGCCTTGATGTAGCGAAGAGGGTTAACTTATAAAATGTATAAGGTTTTAACAATTGCAGGTTCGGATTCGTGTTGCGGGGCAGGTGTACAGGCCGATCTTAAGACCATAAATGCACTCGGTGCATACGGTACATGTGCTGTTACAGCCATTACTGTACAAAACACCCTTGGAGTAAGTTCTGTTTTAGCCGTTCCGGCTCCATTTGTAGCCCAACAGATAGATGCAGTTGTTTCAGATATCGGAACAGATGCGGTGAAGACGGGTATGCTTATGAATGAGGAGGTTGTTGAGATAGTATGCGAAATGGTCAAAAAGCATAAACTTAAGAAGATGGTAGTTGATCCGGTAATCAAGTCTCACAAAGGTGAGAGGCTTTTATCTCAGGAAGGCGTTAACAAACTCCGTTCTGAGTTGATTCCATTATCCTGTCTGGTAACGCCAAATATCCCTGAAGCAGAAGTCCTGGCAGATCGTAAGATAAAGAATCTCTCTGATACTAAAGATGCCGCCAGAGCAATACTTGAACAGGGAGCTGCGAATGTATTGATAAAAGGCGGCCATCGCAAGATTCGGGGAGATGGCAGCGATGATGCCTTAACTGGTGAAGTTATTGATATGTTTTATGACGGGAAATCGTTTCAACACTTCAGGGATAAGCGTTTAAATACCGATAATGTTCACGGCACAGGATGCATATATTCTGCAGCCATAGCCACCGAACTGGCAAAAGGAAACGACATGATTAGTTCAATTACAATTGCAAGGGAATTCATAATAAAAATAATAAAGGGATCGGCAGCCCTGGGAAAAGGTTACGGGTTAGCTAACTTTACACCTCAAAACATGGAAGGAAATTGCTGATTTGCAAAATATTTTTCCCTTTGAAAAAGTATCAATAATTGTTAGTATTTCTCCGACAAATAGATTTCTAATTTAACTATAAGAAACGAGCTTATAACATGTATAAAATTGCAACTATCCCCGGTGATGGGACAGGGCCTGAAGTAGTTCGGGAAGGATTAAAGGTACTTAAAGCGGCAAGTCAAAAGAAAGGCTTCACGTATAAGATAATTGATTATGACCTTGGTGGTGACAGGTATTTAAAAACAGGTGAGGTTATGCCTGATTCTGTAATTGAGGAACTTAAACAATGTGATGCGATATTTCTAGGTGCGATTGGTCATCCTGAAGTTCAGCCCGGTATACTTGAAAGGGGACTGCTCTTGAGATTAAGGTTTGATTTGCAGCAGTACATAAATTTACGTCCTGTAAAGTTGTATCCGGGCGTTGATTGTCCGCTCAAGAATAAAGGTCCTGCTGATATCGATTTTGTGGTTGTGCGTGAAAATAATGAAGGGCTTTACGCAGGGATAGGGGGGATTTTAAGGAAGGGAACTCCGGAAGAAGTTGCGATACAGGAGATGATTAATACGAGGCAGGGGGTAGAGCGTTGTATCCGTTACGCATTTGAGTACACAAGGAAGAGGGGCAAAAGAAAGAAACTGTTGCTTTGTGCAAAGACGAATGTTTTGACTTATGCACACGACCTATGGTGGCGGGTGTTTAATGAGGTTGGCGAAGAGTATGAGGATATAACGCGCGAATATGCCCATGTTGACGCCACATGTATGTGGATGGTTAAGAATCCTGAATGGTTTGACGTAATTGTAACCTGCAATATGTTTGGTGATATTATTACGGATCTGGGTGCAATGATACAAGGTGGGATGGGAATAGCTGCAGGCGGAAATATTAATCCGGAAGGTGTTTCAATGTTTGAGCCAATTGGCGGGTCAGCTCCGAAATACACCGGCAAGAATATTATTAACCCGATTGCAGCTATACTTGCATGTGTAATGATGCTGGAACAGTTGGGTGAAGAAGAAGCTGCCAAATCTATTGAAGATGCGGTAATAAAGGTTGTAGGCAGTAAACTTAAGGGAGTAAATGCAGGACAGATGGGTTATTCTACCACTGAAGTTGGAGACCTTATCGCAGAGCGTATTGTATAACAACTGAATGCGTTTGTTTTCTAAAGTATATGGGGGCATTTATGCAGAATGTCAGGGCGTTGGAATCCAGTGTTTTGGTTTTGAATAAGTTTTTTGCAGCAGTTCATATAGTAAATGCAAAGAGGGCATTTGCGTTACTGTTCAAAGAGAGCGCTGAAGTTGTATCAATAGACAATGGCCAGTACAATTCTTACAATTTTACAAGCTGGGTGGATGTTTCTGCATTCAAGGCAAATTGTGAATTTCCTGATGAGGATCAATACGAAAGTATCAGGACATTTTCAATAGAAATAAGAGTGCCGAAGATTATCAGGTTAGTTGTATATGATAAACTGCCTAAAGCAATAGTTAAGTTTAATAGAAAAAACATATTTGCCAGAGATAAAAACATATGCCAGTACTGCGGCAAAAGATTTCCCACATCCGAATTAAGCCTGGACCACATTGTACCAAGAATGCAGGGCGGTAAAAGTAACTGGAAGAATATTGTCTGTGCCTGTACGGATTGTAATAAACACAAGGGGGGCCGTAGACCCGCAGAAGCCGGAATGAAGTTGATTCAGAAGCCTGTTCAGCCCAGCCATTGTCCCATTATACAGTTAAAGCTGGGTTCAAACAAATATCAATCCTGGAAGCAATTTCTGGACAATGCCTACTGGTCGGTTCCCCTGGAATAAACGCATCATACAATAAGCATGGGCGGCACGGATAAACTCGATTGTCCATGCCCTGTTAATTTAACATTACCCTTCATCCTTTTATATGATAAAGGAATATTATTTATCAATCCTTTCCGGGCAGCAAAGAGGGTTTATTTCCACCATAATCAAGTCTGCCCTTTCCATATTTACATATCCGTATTTAGCAGTACTTAATACAAGAAATATACTTTATAAAAACGGTATAATCAAAAGCATAAGGCTGCCGGTAAAGATAATCAGTATCGGAAACATTACCACCGGAGGTACAGGCAAGACGCCTCTTGTCGAATTTACAGCAAAGTATCTTAATGAAATGGGCGAAAAAGTTGCAATTTTAAGCAGGGGCTATGGCGGCAATAATTCTTCACAAGAAAGCAATGATAATGTTAACGATGAATGTCTTACATTAAGGGAAAATCTTCAGGATGTGCCGCTTTTAGTCGGTAAAGACAGGGCAAGAAAAGGAGAAAAGGCAATTAGAGATTATGCTGCGGACTGTCTTATACTTGATGATGGTTTCCAACATCTCAAATTAAAGCGCGATCTGGATATTGTTGTAATAAACTCCCTGAATCCGTTTGGAGGTGAAAATCTTATACCCAGAGGAAATCTTAGGGAACCGCTCAAAAACCTTGTACGCGCAGACCTGTTTGTAATATCGCACTGTAATCAGTCTAATGAGCAAACCATAAAATCAATATACACAAGACTAAATCAGATAAATCCACACGCTCCAGTTTGTGAATCAGTCCACAGGCCCGTATATATTGAAAATATAACTGATGGTTCGACTCTGGAACCTGAGTGGCTAAAGGGGAAAATGATTTACGGCCTATCTGCAATCGGTAATCCTGAATCATTTGCTTTTACTTTAAATAAACTTGAAGCAGTTTTGATAAGGTACAGGGTGTTTAGTGATCATCATGTCTACACTAAGGAAGAAATAGGTGATGTTATTTCTGAAACAAAATCACTTGGCGCTGATGCAATTGTGGTTACACAAAAAGATATTGTAAAAATAAGGAAAATGAATATAAAAGATGCTAACATACTATCACTGAAGATTGAAATACAGATTACTAAGGGAATAAAGTTTTATGAAGAGGCAATAAATAAGGTATTAAACATGGAGCAAAGTAATTAATCACATTTAACCATAAAGAAAGAATATGAGGAATCAAAGTATAAATTTTATATTGTAAGGATTTCCATTTGTAAATATGTTGGAGTTAAGGCTTTAGCCTTTTATTATATCAGTAGCGGAGGTCTTCCCGCCCGAACGCTCGCCTGCCCGCCCGTCTACGCCGTTCGGACGGGTACCTACCCGCCTGTACCTATTCGGGCAGGTTCAGGCAGGTACCCGTTCGGTACGGGCGGGTAGACCTCCACACACAACGGACCAACACCAATGTAAATTTTCGTATAATTATCTTAGCTTACAAACCCATGGAGATGGAAACCTTAAGGTTTCCGCTACAGCGTGGATTAAGCGAAGTAAACCCACCAATTATTTATTAATTTGCACTATAGAATCAGGAGGTTTTTCAAGCTTGAAAAAACAAAGGAAAGCACATAAACCAATAAACCTGGAAAAGATCAAAACGTACTCAATAATAAAGAGAAAGAACCTTGTTAATATTGGACAATTCGGCAAAGCGATTGAGTATAGAGACTTTAATAAGTTTATTGATTCCCTGCCAAAGATACTGGCGGCCAATGATCTGAGAAACTTAATCGAGAATATAGTTAGAGCACACAATAAGAAGCGTCAGGTAGTTTTGGCAATAGGTGCACATGTTATAAAATGCGGCCTTTCACCCATTGTCATAGATTTGATGAAACGCGGTATCGTAACTGCAGTTGCAATGAACGGATCAGGCGCTATACATGATTATGAAATATCACTGATAGGTGAGACATCTGAGGATGTATCGCACAGCCTCAAGGATGGAACATTTGGAATGGCAAGGGAAACCGCAGAAGCTATCCAGGCTGCCGCATCAGCGCATGAGTGTGGATTGGGAATGGCGATCGGGAACAAAATAATAAAGGACAGGAATAAGTATAAGCAACACAGCATACTGGCTGCAGGCGCCAGTTTGAATATACCTGTAACAGTCCATGTCGCGATAGGCACAGACACAATCCACATGCAACCCGGTGTATCAGGAGGTGATTTAGGAGAATCAAGCCATGTCGATTTTAAGATACTGTGCACGGTAGTTTCTGAACTGGAAGGCGGGGTATGGCTGAATGTGGGTTCTGCCGTCATAATGCCAGAGGTTTTTTTAAAGGCAATAACTGTTGCGCGTAATCTTGGCAGAAAGGTTAAGAACTTTACAACGGCGAATATGGATATGATCCAGCATTACCGCCCTCAAACAAACGTAGTAAAACGTCCAACTAAACATGGATATTCCATAACAGGTCATCATGAGATAATGCTGCCGCTGCTCAGGTTAGGCATTCTGTCTGGGTTAAAAAAGTAGCCTGTTGTATTCTTATGTATTAAATCTGCAATTTTAAATCAAATAGTGTTTTATATTGACATTAAAGTTTATAGGATTTAGTATAGTTCTATGAAGACCAATGGTAACATTAAAAGATATTTACAGCTTAACACTAAATATGTTAAAGATACTGAAGAGTGTCTAACAAAAGATGATTACGTCCAGGCATCTGAGAAATCATGGGGTGCTTATGCCACTATTTTGAAAGCAATTGCAGCACAACGCAGGAAAACGATAAAAACACATGAAGGATTAAGCTTTTTCACTGCAGAGATAGCAAGAGAATTAAAAGACCAAGATGTCAACGGTATATGCCTTGTTGCTGACGGTCTGCATCAAAATTTCTATGAAAACAATCAACATCCTGATGCTGTCAAAAAAGGTGCAAAGATCATAAAACAATTTGTCACAAGGATGCGTAACCGATTTAAACTCGATAAATTGTAGGAAGATAATTTCTCACTGTATTATCCCAAGCCAGTCTCTTATAAGAAATTGTATTCGTCCTATCAGGAGCGACATCCTTGCCATTACAGTGAAGCCGAACGAGGCGCCAAATGCTATCATCAGGAACCACACACCTATTTTTGACACTCCTCCTATAATCCCCTTGTGCTCCATGGAAAAGAAGAAATAGATTAATACCGATACTACCCCTAATAGAATCAGGAAGCTGTTTATGCTTTCAGGAACACTTGCCGTAATTAATGGATTAAAGGAAAGTTGTTTCAAGATGAAGGCATGTATAAAATTTGGTATAGTTATGCCTGCTCCCAGGCCAACAACAAATGCAAATGACCATCTGCTGAGCCATGATAGTTTATTTGAAAATCTCAAAAGCATAAAAATACCAAGCAGCGTAGGGATAATAACAGCATACTGAGGCGCGCTGCCTGTATCCTTAAAAAGAGGAACTATTAAGGTTTCAAAGACATCCGGCTTGAGGATATTAAACCATGTGATTATTATCCAATATCCCATGGCAACTCCCACGAAAAGATTTTCTGCAATCTTAAATACAGGATTATCTTTGT
>Ga0155342_1033_pt2 | contig 17447 bp, 16 predicted proteins | sample RifCSPhighO2_02_FD_106310 | JGI IMG/M metagenome (GOLD analysis project Ga0155342, IMG submission 106310) | Planctomycetes bacterium RIFCSPHIGHO2_02_FULL_40_12 | reverse complement strand
CTCCTCCGAGCGTCCATAGCGGCGAGGAGGTTTGGCACCTCGATGTCGGCTCATCGCATCCTGGGGCTGAAGAAGGTCCCAAGGGTTTGGGAGTTCACCAATTAAAGCGGTACGCGAGCTGGGTTTAGACCGTCGTGAGACAGGTCGGTCCCTATCTTCCGTGGGCGTACGATATTTGAGAAAATCTGCCTCTAGTACGAGAGGATCGAGGTGGACGAACCTATGGTGAATCAGTTGTTGTGCTAACAGCATGGCTGAGTAGCTAAGTTCGGAAGGGATAAACGCTGAAAGCATATAAGCGTGAAGCCTGCTTTAAGATTAGATATCGTTCTCTAAGCAATTAGAGTGAAGACATCTTAAAGACTATGAGATTGATAGGCCAGGTGTGTAAGTCCGGTAACGGATTCAGCTAACTGGTACTAATATGTCGAAAAGCTTGATCACCCTTATTATATTTGTTGTTATACTGTTTAATTGCTAAAAATTCCCCAGTGACTATAGTAGAAGTAAAAAACCCGTTCCCATTCCGAACACGGTAGTTAAGGGTTCTGCGCCGATGGTACTGTCTAACGATGGGAGAGTAGGTATTGCTGGGGGCTATATATAACCCGTCCCAGGAAGTTCTGGGATGGGTTTTTTTTAATTGATTTTAGTCAGGTATACTTGTGTCAGTAAGGAATTTATAAGATATAGATGTGGTAGGAATAAAGAGGACTTTGAGGCTGTAAATATAAAATATCAGATGCTTATGTGGGAAAACAATTTTTTCATAAATATTTTGATTTACCTATGTCAGTTTTCTATTTTATCATTTTATAATATAAGTTATAAGAAAGTGTGGACTGAAACATTTGTCGCAAATTAACTTTCTTTAACATAAACTGTGATTAAGGCTATGTAAGTGTTTAATCTGTAACCTTTCTCTTGTATTATAAGCCATTATTTCACATCGATTCAAACTATATATATGCTTCTAGATTAAAATTCTTTTTCATATGAATGAAAACGAGAAGGTATTTATGGAATATATTCAATCAAAGGGGTTGAAGTTTACACCCGAAAGGAAGTCTATATTAAATCATGTCTTTGAAAGCCATGGACACTTTGAAGCTGAAGAATTGTTGATTGATATGAGAAAAAACAATAAGAGGGTTTCAAAGGCAACAATATATAGAACCCTTGCATTGTTGGTAAAGTGTGGTTTGCTTAGAGAGGTGATTTTTGGAGAAAAACATGCGCATTATGAACACGTTTATGGCCATGAACATCATGAACATCTCGTTTGTATTAAATGCGGCAAGATTATAGAGTTTAGTGACGAAAGAATTGAGAAATATCAGAATGAAATATGTTTAGAAAATAAGTTTAAGGCGGAATCACATCGATTTCAAATCATGGGTTATTGTGAAAAATGTGAAGAGGAATAATTAACCTTTATAAAGAGGAAATTTGTAAATGGCACGTATCTGTGAAATTTGTGGCAAAAAAACGGCTGTAGGATATAAATATGAACGTAGAGGTTTGCCGAAAAGAAAGGGTGGAGTTGGACTCAAGATAACTGGTAAGACAAAAAGGAAATTTAAGGCAAATATACAAACTATAAGGGCCAATATAAACGGAAGTATCAAAAAAATCAAAATATGTACAAGATGCATAAATGCCGGTAAAGTGGTTAAGGTTGTATAATTGACGGTAATCAGTGTATTTTAGTTTTTTGTCAGAATAAAAATGGATATTGGCATAAAAGAGATTGAGCATATTGCTAACCTTTCGAGGATTACACTTACAGTAGAAGAAAAAAATACTTTTGCAAAACAGTTAACCAATATCCTGGGTTATATTGAAAAATTGAATGAATTAGATACAGATGAAGTTCAGCCAATGGCATACGCAACATCCCTTAAAAACGTTTTTCGAGAAGATAAGTTAAAATCTTCTTTTTCACGCCAAGAAATATTAGAACTTTCCCCTTCAAGCACCAATGGTTTCTTTAAGGTGCCGAAGGTCATAGAATAAAGTTTCTGACCTATTGTTCGTACTCATTTTCTTCCTGCAAAAGACTTCTTGATAAGTATTTCATTTTTGAGCAATCATAAATAATTGGATAAGTAATATTTCGGAGTATGTATTTTGTTATCTCGCGAATTAAGTGCAAATAAGATTAAAGAAAAGATAATCAAAAGGGAAATTACTGCGCAAGAGGTAGTTGAAGAGCTTTTTGAGTGGATAGATATCAAGGAACCTTTAATTAAGGCTTATCTCTGTTTAGACAAAGATGGCGCTGTATTAAAGGCAAAAGAGATTGACAAAAAGCTGAGTAATGGTGACAAAGTTGGTTTGTTAGCAGGCGTTCCTGTTGCTTTGAAAGATAATATATGTACGGCAGGAATGAAAACAACTTGCGCATCAAAGATCCTGGAAAACTTTATTCCACCTTATGATGCTTTTGTAGTTAAGAGAATTAAAGAGGAAGATGCAATAATAATTGGCAAGACCAATCTGGATGAGTTTGCAATGGGTTCTTCAAATGAAAATTCTGCATTTCATATTACACGAAATCCATGGGATACAGATTGTATCCCCGGAGGCTCTGGTGGCGGCTCTGCTGCGGCAGTAACGGCAGATATGACTTTTATGGCTTTAGGATCAGATACAGGCGGTTCTGTCAGGCAGCCATCTGCGTTTTGCGGGAATGTTGGCTGTAAGCCTACATATGGAAGGGTGTCTCGTTATGGGTTGGTTGCTTTTGCATCTTCGTTAGACCAGATTGGTACAGTAACGAAAGATGTTTCTGATGCGGCATTACTGCTGCAAGTTGTTTCTGGTCATGATGGTTTTGACTCAACAAGCGCTGCTATAGATGTTCCTAATTATATATCAGATATTGATAGCGTAGATGATAATCTGAGAATAGGTGTTCCAAGGGAGTTTTTTGGTGAAGGCCTTAATCCAGAGGTTGGAAGCGCTGTAATGGATGCATTGGAAATTTATAAAAGAAATGGCGCAGAATTAGTTGATTTATCTCTTCCTCATTGTGGATATGCAGTAGCTACTTATTATATTATAGCAACTGCCGAGGCCAGTTCAAACCTGGCAAGGTATGATGGTGTCCGGTACGGGCATAGAAGTCAATTGAGCGAAGACAATATAATTGATATGTATAGCAGGGTACGTGCGGAAGGTTTTGGAAGTGAAGTGAAAAGGCGAATTTTGTTTGGTAATTATGTGTTAAGCGCCGGTTTCTATGAGGCATATTATTTAAAGGCTTCAAAGGTGCGAAACCTGATAAGAAGTGATTTTGAAGAAGCCTTTAAAAAAGTAGATTGTATTATTTGCCCTACTTGTCCTACACAGGCTTTTAAGATAGGGGAAAAGATTACTGATCCACTTCAGATGTATTTATCAGATATTTATACAATTCCCGCTAATCTTGTAGGGATACCGGGTATTTCAGTTCCTTGTGGTTTTACAAATGCAGGTTTACCCATTGGTTTGCAGATTTTGGGAAAGCATTTTGACGAGGGGAAAATATTAAAGGTAGCAAAATTATTTGAAAACGAAACCGATTTTCATTTAAAGAAACCTGAATTAAACTGACAGGATTGGTTGATGAAATATGAAGTTGTAATGGGATTGGAGACCCATGCAGAATTAGATACCGAGTCAAAGCTTTTTTGCGGGTGCAGCACTAAATTTGGTTCTGAACCTAATACACAGACATGTCCTGTTTGCTTAGGTTTGCCTGGAGTTTTGCCTGTGATGAATAAAAAGGCGTTTGAACATTCATTAAAAGCTTCTCTAGCATTGAATTGTGAGATTAGTAACTTTACCAATTTTGACAGAAAAAGCTATTATTATCCTGATTTGCCTAAAAACTATCAAGTTTCACAAAACTACTTTAATATCGGCAATAATGGTTACGTGGATATAGTCGTAAAGGGAAAAGAGAAAAGAATCGGTATACACAACGTGCATTTAGAAGAGGAGGCTGGTAAACTTGTCCATCCTGAAGCATCTGGCGCAAATTACAGTTTAGTTGACTTTAACAGGGCGGGTGTGCCGCTCTTAGAGATAGTGACCCAGCCGGACATGAGAAGTGTTGAAGAAGTGGAAAGTTATATGCAGACGCTCAGGAATATATTGCTTTACATAGGTGTTTCAGACTGTAAGATGCAGGAAGGTTCTTTAAGATTCGAGGCTAGTGTATCTTTACGTGAACAGGGCGCAAATTTTTTTGGCAAAAGGGTAGAAATTAAGAACCTTAATTCTATGAAGGCTGTTTTAAAGGCGATTGCATACGAAATATCCAGACAAAGCGATTTACTCGATAAGGGTGAGGACGTGTTAATGGAAACAAGATTGTGGGATGATATTGATTCTGTAAGCAGGCGGATGCGTTCAAAAGAAGAGGCCCATGACTACAGGTATTTTCCCGAACCTGACTTAGTTCCTGTCTGGATTGATCAGGAATGGATCGATGAAACCAGGACGGCAATCCCGGAACTACCTGTCAGCAAACGTCAAAGATTTGTGAATGAATATACTATTTCCGACTACGATGCAGGTATTCTGACGGAAGACAGGCTTCTTGCAGACTATTTTGAGGAATGTGTAAAAATGGCTCAGGATTCTCCGAAAGAGCTAAGTAACTGGATTATTAATGATGTACTTCGGGAATTAAATGAACGAAAGACAAGTGTGCAGGATTTTGCTATCCCGCCAAAGATGCTGGTTGAATTAATCAAAATCAAACCAACTATTGGAAATTCAATCGCTAAAGACGTCTTTATTGAAATGATAAATACAGGCAAAACCGCCACATCTATAGTTATAGAAAAGAATTTAACTCAGATGGACGATGTAAGTGAACTTAATGACATTGTAGCAAGAGTTATCGAAGAGAACCCTAAAGCGGCAGATGATTACAGTCAGGGCAAAAAAAACGCTTTAACCTTTTTGATTGGTCAAACTATGAAGATTACCAGAGGCAAAGCAAATCCTAAGATTTTAACAGAGATTTTTGAGGAAAGATTATCTGCCGGTTCAAAGTGAACCTTGTATACTATGCATCTTTAGCTTGAACGGTTTTTCTGTTATTCCCTTGTGCTCTATTTATTGCTTTATCAATTACACCATAAACCGTATTGCTTAACTCACCAATGAATTCTCCGGATGTATTACATTTTTTACTTTTTATGTATTCTCTTACCTTGCTAGCAACGACGAGTACGTCTCTATCCTTTTTCTTTGCTGCTTTCTTTGCCATTTTTCTCTCCTTAAAATTATATAGGTTTAAAATACTTCGGGATAATACCAAAAAAGCCAAAGAAGTCAAGCGCTTTTCTTGCAAAGGATTTGGAATAAAAATTTGTTAAAAGTTATGAATATTCGAGAAGAAATATTATCCGGCGTCAATAAGATCGTCATCAAGATTGGAACCCGTGTGCTCACAAATGAGGATGGCTTCCTGGATAAGAATCAAATCATGGAATTGTCAAAGCAGGTTATTAAACTTTGTTCCGGAGGCTATAGTGTGGTTGTTGTAAGTTCCGGTTCGATTGGGGCGGGTATCAGTGCGTTAGGCCTTCAGAAAAGGCCAAATAACCTTCCTGAACTTCAAGCCGCTGCCGCAATCGGGCAGGGGAAATTAATAGAAATTTATAACGAATGTTTTACAAAGCACGGATATCATGCCGCACAACTGCTCCTTACAAGACAGGATTTCGAAGACCGCCAGAGATATCTGAATACGTGTAACACTTTGCACTCGTTATTAAATTTTAAGGTTATTCCTATTATCAACGAGAATGATACCATATCAGTGGAAGAAATAACATTCGGGGACAACGATATCCTGTCCGCACTGGTTACAAATCTGTTACGTGCTGATTTACTGATACTCTTGTCTTCTGTAGATGGATTATATACCACCCCTCCAACCTCCGGCAAAACTTGCAGCGTTTTGTCAGTTGTAGATTTTGTTTCGGATGATATTAAAAAACTTGCATTCAAGCAAAAGACCAGAGAAGGCATTGGTGGCATGAAGAGCAAGCTTGAGGCTGCCGGCATTGCTGCCGGTTCAGGTGAAGCCGTGATAATCGCTAATGGAAGACATCCGGATATTTTGTCAAAAATAATGAACTATGACAATGTAGGCACACTGTTTCTTCCCTATAAGAAAAAGATTGCAAGCCGTAAACGGTGGATCGGTTTTATTGCCAGGCCAAAAGGGGAAGTTTATATTGATGAAGGGGCATTGGATGCCTTACAAAAGAAAGGTAAAAGTTTGCTTCCATCAGGTGTGATGAAGATTGATGGTAATTTTGTTAAGGGTGATGTGGTTTCAATAGTGAACGTCAGTGAAAACAGAGAAATAGCCAGGGGCCTTATGAATTATTCGGCAGAAGAGGTGCAGAAAATAAAAGGGCTTAGTTCTTCGTTGATAAAGAAAACACTTGGCTATAAACCATACGATGAGATAATACACCGCGACAACATGGTTTTGTTATAAGTATTCCAGTTTATGATTTCTTTTTTTTGATTTTTCTGTCACTTCTTTCAGTTCCTTATTCATTTTTATTATCGCTTCTTCAACTGCGTATCCCCATTGTCCGGCTACGTATTTTTCCTTCCAGGGCGAAAGGCTATGTGCGTAGATTATACCTCTGGAAGAATTTACTATTGCACCGTAACCATCGGGGTTAAAGCATCTCGCAATATTTTTTAAGCTGGCGCTCTGCGCTCCAAATCCGGGAACAAGAAAGTATGAATTTGGCATAATACTCCTGAGATTGCCGACAGTGTTTGGATTTGTTGAAGCGACAACGGCGCCAATGGAGCTGTAACCGCTTTTATCTATTAAATCTTTTCCCAATTTGTTTACCTGGTTTGCAACTATTTGATAAATTGTTTTGTTGTCGCATTTTAAATCCTGGATTTCCTTAGAGGATAGGTTGGAAGTCTTAACAAGGATAAATACTCCTTTGCCATTTTTCCCGGCCAGTTTAATGAAAGGCAGTATGCTGTCTGTCCCCAGGAAAGGGTTGACAGTAACAGCATCTACTTCAAAAGAGTTTTCTCTCGGGTCATTAGATTCAGGAATGCCTAAATGCGCATTAGCGTATGCTTCTGCGGTGTGAGGGACGTCTCCCCTTTTTATGTCTCCAATGACTATCAGGTTTTTTTTTTAGCGTATTTAATTGTGTCGGAATACGCTATAAGCCCCAGTGGGCCGAGCATTTCATAAAAAGCAATTTGGAGTTTCACGATTCCCACGTGTTTGTGAATTATATTGATTATCTGTTTGTTGAAGTCGAGGATTGCTCTGGCGGCATTGTTGAGGTTGTTTCCCCTTTTTTTAAAAGCAGCTTTCTTTATTTCTAAAGGGATAAATTCCAGTTGTGGATCAAGCCCCACAACAGAACAACTGTCCTTTTTATCAATGGTTGTTATCAGTTGATTTATAAAACTTTTCATAAATGCTTAAAGACCTGGTCAAGTATAGAGAATTAGTAGTCTAAAAAGTTTTTGATTAATCCCGGCCCCTCCACAGTCAGGAAAGATTCTGGATGGAACTGTACTCCTTCCAAAGGAAATTCTTTGTGTCTTATACCCATTACTTCATCTTCATCTGCAAACGCTGTTATTTCGAATGAATCCGGCAGTGTTTCTTTTTTTATGATAAGAGAATGATAACGAGTGGCTTCAAAAGGGTTGGTTAATCCCTTGAATATTGTTTTGTTGTCATGATGTATCATAGATGTTTTGCCGTGCATTATTCTTCTTGCCCGGATAATCTCGGCTCCGAATGTAAATGCAATGCATTGGTGTCCCAGGCAAACACCTAATATTGGCACTTTTCCTGCAAAATTTTCAATTACAGAGTTAGATATGCCCCCTTCTTTTGGGGTGCATGGCCCGGGTGAAATAATTATGTGACTTGGATTCTTATTTTCAATCTCCGCAATAGTAATCTTGTCATTTCTGACTACCTCTATGCTCGCACCGAAAGCTCCTATCTGCTGTACGAGATTGTAAGTAAAAGAATCATAATTATCTATTAATAATACCAATTTAAGACTGTATTGATTTTATTAGTTATAGGGTTAAAGAAACTTAGTTTTTTGTTGTTTTTCTTCCGTGATTTCTCATGTTGATAAAAGCAAAGTAAGTTTATCAGAAAAAAAATGTATGTCAAATGCTTAATCTTAATAAATTGCCTTGTAGAAACTACTTAGAGAAATCAGGGAACAAAAATGCGCTTGACAAAAAAGCAATTCTTGTTATTATCACACTTTAGGAAAGAATGGAAGTGGTTTGCTTTTAAAACCTTAGAAAAGTTTGATAATATCTGTACAGCCTTGAGTATGTTCCTAACACGTTTAATAACATTATCTTGTGTCATTGGGGTTGATGAGAATTCGATGAGATAGCTTAATTGAAGTAAGCACTAGAGGTCTTCGAATAATTGGAGCTATTCAGGTTGTTACAGAAAAAGTGGGAGTTTGCCCACTTTTTTTTTTGAGAACATTAGAAGGATGTTAAATGGATAAAGAAAGCTTGTTAAGGTTGGTTGACTTATTACATAAAGACAAAGATATCGACAAAGACATTGTGTTTCAGGGTATCGAATCCGCTCTGGAATCTGCTGCGAGAAAACATCTGAAAACCAGCGAGGTGATTTCAATTAAGATTAACAGGGCGACGGGAGAGATCACTGCAATGCAGGGGGAGCAGGAAATAGACCTTTCTGATCTGGGAAGAATAACCGCTCAGACTGCCAAACAAGTGATAATTCAGAAGATTAAGGAAGCAGAAAGGGATGTTATTTATGATGAATATGTAGACAGAAAGGGCACAATTGTAAGCGGTATAGTACAACGCTTTGAAGGGCCGACTATAGTTATAAATCTCGGTAAGACAGAAGGGTATCTTCCAAAGTCAGAGCAAATCAGCAATGAATACCATCGTTCAGGGGGAAGGATAAGATGTATTGTTACAGACGTGAAAAAGGTGGGCCATAAAGTTAAAATTTTACTCTCAAGGACCCATTCAGGGTTTGTAAGACAACTTTTCGAGTTGGAAGTACCTGAAATACCTGAGAATATAGTTGAAATAAAGGGACTGGTGAGGGAGGCCGGCTACAGGACTAAGATTGCCGTATTCTCTGAAGATCCTAATGTGGATTGTGTAGGTGCATGTGTAGGTGTGAGAGGGACGAGGATTAAAAACATTGTGGACGAATTGAACGGAGAGAAGATAGATATTATTCGTTGGGATGATGATCTGGAAGTCTTTATACCTAATACCCTTAAACCGGCGGAAGTTACCGGAATTTTGCTATCACCAGAAAATCAGGTTGCAACTGTAGTAGTTCCGAACGATCAGCTTTCATTGGCTATAGGCAAAAGAGGACAGAATGTAAGACTTGCGTCAAAGTTGGCAGGTTGGGACATTGATATAATCACAGAGGTAGAGTTGGAACGTGAGCGCGAGCGTGAGGAAGCTGACAGCTCAACTAAGCAGGTTGTCAAAGGGACAATGTTAAATAACGATACTGATAGCGAAAAAATCGAAGAAGGTGCGTTAAATAAAGAAACCGATAGTGAAGAAATCGAAGAAGCAATGTCAAATAAAGATGCTGGCAGTGAGGAAATCGAAAAATAGGCATAAGTAAAAGGTGCCGCAGGGAGTCTTTTTTTGTTATGGTAAGAATAAATAAACTTGCAAAAGATTTGGGTTTCAAAAACAGCTTTTTAATAGAAAAGTGTCAGGAGTATGGTTTTGTAAATATTAAACACCATGCAAATGCTTTGACAGATGAACAGGTGGACATGTTGCGTAGTAAGCTGGTAAAAGGGGCGGAGCAAGATGTTTCTGTTAAAGAGAAACCTGTCACTCCCAAGGTCGTTAAGGCAGGCGCTGAAAAGAAAAGTAAAGCCTCTGTTAAGGCTGCGTCTAAGGAAACTGAAGTAACCGTACGGAGACGAATACCACCCTGGAAACAAAGGGCAAGGGAAGAATTAATAAAGGGAAGATGGAAAGAGGTTACAAAGGTTTCTCCACAAAAAAGGCCCAAAAGATTTGAAAAACATACAAAGGTAGCTCCTAAAGTTACCAGCCTTGTCCAGCCGAAGGAAAAAGAAGAAAAGATCATAATAGAGTTGCCTGCCTCAGTTAAAGATGTGTCAGCGGCTTTGGGTGTAAAATCTGGAGAGATAATATCAAAGCTGCTGATTGGACATAATATTTTTGCTACTATAAACCAGTCTTTAGATGGCGAGATCATTGAAATGATAGGTATTGAGTATGGTGTTGAGGTTGAGTTGAAACAGGCGAAAGAAGATGAAGAAGAATTCTCACTTGAAGAGACGGTTGACAAAGCGGAAGATTTAAAGGCGAGGGCCCCTATAGTAACATTTCTTGGCCATGTAGACCATGGAAAGACTTCCCTGCTTGATAGTATCAGAAAGACTGATACTGCATCTTTAGAATCCGGTGGAATTACGCAGCACATAGGCGCTTACCGTGTTGACACAAATGGGAAATCTGTTGTTTTTCTGGATACTCCGGGACATGAGGCTTTTACGGCTATGAGGGCAAGGGGGGCAAACGTTACAGACCTGGTTGTGTTGGTAGTTGCGGCTGATGATGGAGTAATGCCGCAAACAGAAGAAGCTATTAATCATGCGCGTGCGGCTAATGTACCGATTGTAGTGGCTATAAATAAGGTAGATAAACCGGAAGCAAACGTATTAAAGGTAAAACAACAGTTGGCATCGTTAGATTTAAATCCTGAAGATTGGGGTGGAAAGGTGCAAATGATAGAAACCTCAGTTGTTACTAAAAAAGGACTTGATGCTCTGCTGGATGGATTATTATTGGAAGCGGAGATTTTGGAGTTAAAGGCTGTTTCCAAGAAACCTGCCAGGGGTATCGTTCTGGAGGCACATGTCCACGAAGGTAGAGGTGTCATTGCAAACCTGTTAGTGAGAGAGGGTACTCTTCGGCAAGGTGACATTGTTCTGTGTGGCCAGACATATGGTAGAGCAAGAGCGTTATATAATGATCGTGGAAAAGTGATAAAAGAAGCCGTGCCGTCAACGCCAGTTGCGATATCAGGGTTGTCAACTTGTCCGGAGGCGGGTGATAAATTTTACGTTATTAAGGATATTCAAAAGGCCAGAGAAATTGCGTCGAAAAGAGAAAGAAAGATTCGAGAAGTGACACTGTCTGGCCAACAACATATTACATTAGAAAATTTGTATAAAAAGATAGAAGAAGGACATATTAAGGAAATTAAGATAATCTTGAAAGCTGATTTTAAGGGTTCAGTTGAGGTGCTTAAAAAATCATTGGAAAAAATTTCTAATAAGGAAGTTAGAACCAGAATATTACATAGTGGTGTTGGCGGGATTACAGAGACGGATATTTTGCTTGCGGATGCTTCTGATGCAGTAGTGATTGGGTTTCACGTTGTTCCTGAAGATAAGGCAAAGACACTTGCAGAAGCGTGTGGAGTGGACGTGCGATTATATAAAGTTATATATGATGCCATAAACGATATAAAAGCTGCTTTAGAGGGAATGTTGACCCCTGATAAAGTTGAACACACTCTTGGAAGCGTAGAAGTAAGAAAGATCTTTAAGGTGTCGAAGGTAGGCAATATTGCCGGCTGTTATGTGAAGAGTGGCAAGATATTGCGTAATTCCATGGTAAGGCTGATACGAGACAGCGTAGTTTTATATGATGGTAAAATTGCGACATTGAGAATAGTCAAGGAAGATTCAAAAGAAGTAAGGGCAGGATATGAATGTGGTATTAAGATTGCGGGATTTGATGACATAAAAGTGGGAGACGTAATAGAATCTTATGAAATTAAGCATGTTGCACGTACCTTGAATTAAGGAATGACTCACACAGGGCATTAGTTAAGATTCTGAGAAGAATTATTATGGTTGTAGGGATTTTAAGCATTAAAGTTGTAATGAGAAGTTCACGCTCTTTAAAAGACAAACGACGTATAATTAAAAGTTTAAAAGACAGGATCAGAAACAAGTTCAATGTTTCGGTTTCTGAAACGGATGAGCAGGACAATCATAAGTGTTCGAATATTGGTGTTGCTATGGTGGGAACAGACAGGCAATATGTTAATAGCAGCTTATCATCACTTATAAACTCCTTTCGTCTTTTTCCACAGATAGAATTAGTTGATTATGAGTTGGACTTGATTTAATTATACAGGATTATGACGAGAAGATTTGAAAAGGTTAGAGGGGTAATCGAACAGGAGATCAGTAAGGTTATTTTGTACAGGCTGCAAGACCCCAGGATAAATCTGGTAACCGTAACAAGAGTAGAACTTTCTCCTGACCTTAGAATGGCGAAGGTCTATGTTGCAATCCAGGGTGATGAACCATCACAAAAAAAGACTTTAAATGCCCTGAAGCATGCAAAGGGATATATACAGTCTGAAATGGCCTCACATTTGAAATTGAAAAATACGCCGTCGTTGACTTTTTATCTGGATGAGGCAAGAAAGAAGAGCGGCCATGTTCTAGAACTAATAGAAAAAGCGATTAACGAAGAAAAGAATATTGCAGAAAACAGGGGCAGTGAGATTATGGAGAAGTTGAAATTCGGTATACCAAAAGGAAGCTTGCAGGAAGCTACAATTGGCATGATGAAGAATGCAGGTTACAGGGTTTATGTAAGCAGTAGATCATACTATCCGACAGTTGATGATGATGAATTATCGGTAAGATTAATTCGCCCGCAAGACATGTCTCGTTATGTTGAAAAAGGGATTATAGATGCCGGCCTCACAGGCCAGGATTGGGTGGAAGAAGCCGGTTCTGATGTTAGATGTGTTGAAAAGTTGGTGTATGCAAAGCAAAAATTAACAACAGTCCGTTGGGTTTTTGCTGTGCCGGAGGACTCTCCTGTTAAATCAGTGGAGGATCTGCAAGGGAAGAGGATATCAACTGAACTTGTAAACGTTACAAAAAGGTATCTTGAAGAGAGGAATATTCATGCTGAGGTTGAGTTTTCACATGGCGCTACAGAGGCAAAGGCGCCAGACCTTGTTGATGCAATTGTAGAGTTGACAGAGACCGGCAGTAGTTTAAGAGCTAATAATCTTCGCATTATTGATACTGTAACAGAATCTGCCACGGTATTCATTTCTAACCATAAGTCATGGGAAGATCCGTGGAAAAAGCAGAAGATGGAAAACCTGGCAATATTATTTCAGGGAGCCATAATTGCACGTGAAAAGGTTGGGTTAAAGATGAATATTTCAAACGAGGGCTTGAATGCCTTGTTAGAGAAATTACCTGCTTTGCGAACTCCTACTATTTCTCCGCTTTCAGGCAACGCAGGATATGCTGTAGAAACAATACTGGATGAATCAGTGGTTAGAAACATTATTCCTGAATTGAAACGAGTTGGTGCGGAAGGTATAATTGAATATCCACTCAATAAGGTTATACTTTAGATAAAAAAGGTGGATTCACTTCGTTTAATATTATATTCTGTCTTTCATAAGAGAAACACACACCTATTGAGGCATTGCATGTCGAAAACAAAAATTATAGTTTTATTATTTTTTGTATACGCTTTTGCATTCCTGTGTGAAACAACTTTAGCAGAATCCAGGAAAAACAGAGAAAATGATTTCTTGTTGCGTAATGGAACGCAGGCTTACGTGGACTTTTGTACTGGATTTTATCTAATGTTGGACCGTCGTTGGGAAGAGGCAATAGTGTTTCTTGAGAAAACATTACAGTCAAATCCAAATGCTGAAAAAATACATAATTATTTAGCTACGTGTTACTTCCAGTCGAATAAAAAGGAAAAAGCTTTGTTTCATATTGAAAAGATTGCACAGCTAAAACCTGATGATTTTAGTATTCATTATACACTTGGAAATATATATGCAAGTGAAGGTAATGAAAAAGGAGCTATTTCAGAATACGAACGTGCTGATTCTTCTGTAATGGATGGAGTTGACAAGGTCTTTGTATCTGACATGCTGCATCGCCTGGCAAATAGTTATATCAAAAATGGTGACATAGAAAATGCAACGAATGTATATAAAAAGATACTTGATCTAGAATTGACAGATGAGCCTGTCAAAATCCACTTCAAGCTTGGCCAGATTTACGTTGAAGCAAAGAAAATTAATGAAGCAATAAATGAGTTTATTAAGGCCAGGGAAGCTAGTCCTCATTCTGAGCCTATAATTTTTTATCTTGCTTTGTGTTACGAGGAGTTGGAAGATTATGATAATGCAATTGCGGCATTCGAATCTTTTATTGAATATGATTCTGATGCCTGGCTTATGCGCATTAATTTGTCAAATATTTATGAAAAGATAAAACAATATGAGAAAGCAGAATTAGAGAGGGAAAAGGTCTTTGGAATATTGAAAGAGAGTGTAAGCAAAGGAAGTAAAAGTTTGGGGGAGTATACTACGTTAAGTCAAATCTTCCAGAGGAAGGGTAAAGATAAAGAAGCTATCGAGACGCTGGAAACGGCAATTTCGATTGTAATAAATAATAAAGATGATGAGGCCCTGAAAGAGGTTCGTTTCATGCTGGCTAATATATACTATGAGATGAATGATCATAAAAATGTAGTAGAGGAATTAGAGAAGGTTTTGCAGATGGACCCTGATTACCATCAGGCAAATAACTTTCTGGGTTATTTTTTTATTGAAAAAGGAGAACAGTTAGACGAGGCTTTAAGTTTGATAGAAAAGGCTTTAAGTATTGAGCCTGAAAATGGCGCATATCTTGATAGTTTGGGTTGGGCATATTATAAATTAGCGGAAGAAGAAGACGGTGGAAAGATAATGTTAGCGTTGCAGAAACTAATTGAGGCATCAAAATTCGCTGAAGACCCGGAAATTATGGGTCATATAGGAGATGTGTATTATTCTCTTGGTTTCTGGGAAATGGCACAGATCCAATGGGAGACAGCCTTAAAGTCATGGGAAAAGTCGGCGTCAGAGGTCTCTCCACATTTAAAGCATAAAACTGCCCGCGAGTTGAAAGCTAGAAAAGTGGTTCAAAATAAACTTGAAAAGCTTCAATATCTGAAGATGGTAGAAAACTCAACGGAAAAGTTGAAATCAGGAGAGAGAGTTGCCAGAAATCATATTAAATAACAATAGAATTTGGTAATTACGTATATAAAGTAAGGTAAAAAGTAATGTCAGGACATTCCAAGTGGTCAACTATAAAACATAAAAAGGGTGCAGCAGATGCGAAGAGAGGGAAGATATTTTCCAAACTTGCCAAGGCCATTACTTCTGCGGCCAGACAGGGTGGCGGCAATCCAGAAATGAATTTAAAATTACAGTATGCTATTGATAAAGCTAAATCTGAGAATATGCCCAAGGATAATATTGAACGTGCAATACTTAAGGGTACAGGAGAACTGAGCGGAGATGCAGTGTTTTATGAAAGTCTTTATGAAGGTTATGGATCTAACGGTGTTGCTGTACTGGTGGAGATATTAACTGACAATAAGAACAGGACTGCGGCAGAGATAAGAAAGATATTTGAAAAATCCGGAGGAAATCTTGGAGAGTCCGGTTGTGTTTCATGGATGTTTCAGAAAAAGGGATTGATAAGTGTTAACATTAGCGAAATTGATGAGGATAAGTTGATGGCGCTTGTTCTTGATGCGGGGTGTGAAGATTTACAAACAATAGATGGAATGTATCAGGTTGACTGTGAAACTAAGGACTTTAATAATATTAAAAAAATGTTACAGGATGAAGGTGTTAAAATAGAATTAGCTGAGATTAGTTGGGTCCCCAGTACCTTTATCGAGCTGGATGAGGCAAAAGGCAGTAACATTGTCTCCCTGATGGAAAGATTAGAGAATCATGATGATGTTCAGAATGTTTATGCTAATTTTTCTCTTCCGAAAGATATGTTGGCCGAATTATAAGTTTCCAAAAATAAAAACTCATTAAGATTGACGAGTTTCTTTTCCCCCTACTAAATTATTCTTCCTCGATCCCTCTTTCTTTTCCTTTTTAAGGTTTAGTAGCTCAAGAATTTGATCGGCTTCCAATACTTCATCTTCTTCGAGCTTTTTAGCGAGGAGTTCCAGTTTGTCTCTGTTTTTTTCAATCAGCGACTTGGCTTTGGCGTAAGATTCCTTGATTATTTTTGATACTTCTGAATCAATTTCTATTGCCGTTTTCTCACTGAACTCTTTTTCCTGGACAAGGTCATGTCCGAGAAAGATATTTCCCTGTTGCCTTCCGAATGTTTGCGGGCCAAGCGTTTTACTCATTCCAAATTTACATACATAATTTCTGGCTAATTTTGTTACTCTTTCCACGTCATTTTGTGCACCGGTGGATAACTCATTAAAGATAATTTCTTCAGCAGCGCGACCGGCAAGAAGGACGCATAAAGTATCCAATATCTCAGATTCCTTGGTCAAATATTTATCCTCTGTAGGAAGTTGTAATGTATAACCAAGTGCCGCTGCGCCTCTTGCTATAATCGAAACCTTGTGCACAGGGTCGGTATTAGGTAGTATTGCCGCTACCAATGTGTGACCTGATTCATGATATGCAACGATCCTCTTTTCCTCATCACTTATTACCCTGCTTTTTCTTTCCGGGCCTGCAATGACTCTTTCTATTGATTCCTCAAGTTCCGCCATTTCAACAAATTTTTTATCACGTCGAGCAGCAAGTAATGCGGCTTCGTTAATAACATTTGCCAGGTCAGCGCCTGAGAATCCGGGAGTACGTTTTGCTATTATATTAAGGTTGCCATTCGGTTCTACTTTAACGTTTTTTGCGTGTACCTTTAAGATAGCTTCTCTCCCTATCAAGTCAGGTCTATCGACAGTTACTTGCCTGTCAAATCTTCCCGGACGAAGCAATGCGTAATCCAGGACGTCAGGCCTGTTTGTTGCAGCAATGATAACTACGCCGCTATTTGAAGTGAAACCGTCCATTTCGGCCAATAGCTGGTTAAGTGTTTGCTCTCGTTCATCATGGCCGCCGCCTAGACCTGCACCACGTTGCCTGCCTACACTGTCAAGTTCGTCAATAAAGACTATGCAGGGAGCTTTCTGCTTAGCCTGTTCAAACATATCACGTACTCTTGCCGCCCCCATTCCAACAAACATTTCTACAAAATCAGACCCGCTTATTGAGAAAAAAGGTACTCCTGATTCACCTGCAACCGCTTTTGCCAGAAGTGTTTTTCCTGTCCCCGGCGGTCCTACGAGTAAAACACCTTTCGGAATCTTACCGCCAAGTTTCTGGAATTTTTGTGGGTACTTTAAGAATTCTATTATTTCTTGTAGTTCTTCCTTGGCTTCCTCACAGCCTGCAACATCGGCAAAAGTGGTTTTGTTTGCATCTTCCTCGGCATATAATTTAATCTTTGCCTTTCCGAATGACATAAAAG
>Ga0155342_1026_pt2 | contig 18261 bp, 18 predicted proteins | sample RifCSPhighO2_02_FD_106310 | JGI IMG/M metagenome (GOLD analysis project Ga0155342, IMG submission 106310) | Planctomycetes bacterium RIFCSPHIGHO2_02_FULL_40_12 | reverse complement strand
GATAGTGAGTTCCCGAGAGAGTTTGAGAGCCTTTTTGCAGCTTTTCGCAACAGGATAAGAAACGAAGAGGATATTCTCTATGAGGAGCATGAAAAATCGTCGGGTAAACAAGAAGAAGGAAGGTGAAAGGATGATTGCAGATAATAGTGAAAAATTCCCTTCATTTATCTATGGTACCGCATGGAAGAGAGATGCTACTGCGGAACTGGTAAATACGGCTGTTTCCTCCGGATTTTCCGGCATCGATACAGCGAACCAACCCAGACACTATCAGGAACACCTTGTGGGTGAAGCCTTACTGAAACTGGCCAGTGAGGGGATAGATCGCGAGGAATTGTTTATTCAGTCCAAATTCACTCCAGCCGATGGACATGACCATAGAATTCCCTATGATCCTTCTGCTGACCTCAGCACACAAGTGAAACAATCCTTTGAGGGTTCGTTAAAGAACCTTCGTACGGATTATCTGGATTCCTATCTCCTGCATGGCCCATATTCTCAACCAGGCCTGGGGAATGAGGATTGGGAGGTTTGGAGCGCCATTGAAGACCTTTACAAATCAGGGAAGGCCAGATTCATTGGCATCAGCAATGTAAATATTGTACAGTTGCAGCTCCTGACCAAAAAAGCGAGAATCAAGCCTATGGTTGTTCAAAACAGATGCTTTGCGTCCCGCGGCTGGGATCGTGCGGTGAGGGTTTTTTGCAGGGACAACCATATTATCTATGAAGGGTTTTCATTGCTGACGGCAAATTCTTTTGTTTTACAAAATCCAGGTGTGCAGAAAATTGCCAGAGAGTTGGGGAGATCCCCTGAACAGGTAGTATTCCGGTTTTCCATGCAGGCGGGAATGATCCCACTTACAGGTACAAGAAGTGAGGGGCATATGAAAGAAGATATGTTGGTCAGAGATTTTAAACTCGATAGTAATGATTTAAATCTGATAGAAAACCTTACCTGCATTTAAGCAAAATGGAATCATATTGGTGTCATCAGGCTTTTAATCTTTTCCAGAGGTATAAATCCGTAATGAGAAAACTATTCATTTTACTTGCGCTATGTTCGATTACTCTGTATGGATGCGCGGTCAATCCGGTTACTGGCAAAAAGCAGCTCGGATTGGTAACAGAATCTCAAGAAATACAGATAGGCAGCCAACAGTACATGCCCAGCCGTCAGATGCAGGGTGGTGACTATGTGCTTGATCAGGCGCTGACTAAATATGTGAATGACGTTGGGCAGAGATTGGCTGCAGTCAGTGACCGCAAGCTGCCTTATGAATTTGTAGTCATTAACAACTCTGTGCCCAATGCCTGGGCCTTGCCGGGTGGAAAGATAGCAGTTAACCGTGGATTATTGACAGAACTGAACAGCGAGGCCGAACTGGCTGCAGTATTGGGACACGAGATTGTACATGCCGCAGCTCGACACGGGGCACAGGGATTGGAACGTGGAATACTGCTGCAGGGTGCAGTTGCAATGGCCGGTATCGCTGCAAGGGGAAGCAATTATGAGGATATTGCCGTACGCGGCGCCGAAACAGCAGCGACCCTGATTAACCAGAAATATGGGCGCAATGCTGAACATGAGTCTGACCTCTATGGAATGAAATATATGTCACTTGCCGGTTATGATCCAGGGGCAGCCATTAGCCTGCAGGAAGTATTTGTACGGTTATCCAAAGACAGGGATACTGACTGGTTATCCGGTCTCTTTGCCAGCCATCCGCCATCGCAGGAACGTGTTGAAGCAAATCGCGCTACAGCCAGAACCCTGCCGGAATCAGGCGAGTTGGGAGTTCAACGTTATCAGGATAAGATTGCACACCTTAAGAAAACTAAGTATGCTTACAAGGCGCTCGACACGGGGAGTAAATCACTTGACGAAGGGGAGACTAAAGAAGCGTTGGTTCTCGCTCAACAGGCAATTCAAAATGAACCCAATGAAGGGCGATTCCATGCCTTAATCGGAGATGTGTACATGAAGCAGCAACAATACCAGAAGGCCTTAACAAACTATGACAGGGCAGTGGAACTTAACAGTGAATTTTTCTATTTCTATCTCCAGCGCGGGCTAAACAAACAGAAGCTTGGAGATCGGCAGGGGGCTCGTAACGACCTGGAGAGAAGCACAAAATTGCTTCCTACCGCAACGGCCCTGAATGCCCTGGGTAATATGTCCCTGGCGAGCGGGAATCGGCAGGAGGCCCTGCAGTATTATAAAGATGCTGCCTCTTCCAATTCTGAACCGGGCAGACAGGCTGCACAATCGTTTGTGAAGCTGGACCTGCCGGGAAATCCAGACAGACACTTGAATACAAGCGCTAGCCTGAACAAGGAACGATTTGTTATTGTCAGGATTACCAACCCTACTCCGGTACCTGTTCGTGACGTAAATGTACTGATACGTTACCCGGACTCACAGGGCAAGGCGCTTGAGGTCATAAAAGATGTCAGTGGTATCATCTCTCCCGGGAAGTCAACTATTGTGCAGCCTGGAATAGGCCCTGTTGAAGACCCTGAGATGCTAAAATACATGAGCGTAAACGTGATCAGGGCTAATGTGGTGGAATAATAAAATGAAAATAATTCTCATTATTACATTATCAATCCTGCTGTCTTTTTACCTGTCCACCTGCCCGGCAATATCTTTCGGGCAGGCGCGGGCTGAAGCCGACAATACTGAAAAAAAAGAAATTAATGATTTTGAGTATGAGGCATTGGCTCTTCTTTCCCTGGAGTTAAATCCAAATGAGAATCCGGATGAAGTTATATCCCTGCTGGAACCTTATAAAAACAACGAGAATAATAAAAGTTATATCTTTTACAGCAGTTTAGGATTAGCCTATAAAAATAAAGGAAGATTTAAAGATGCAATTGATGCATATGTTCATTCCCTGGAATTAGAGCCAGATGAACCTGCAGTTCAATACTATTTAGGGATTGCATATTATAAAAATAACGAATTACCCAAGGCATTAAGATATTTTCTTAAAAGCGCCGAACAAAGGGCTGACCATTCCGACACAATAAAATGGATTGATCAACTGACAAAGGAATTAGACATAAGCAAAGTTCCCGATATAAGTAATTTGAAGATGGTCTTTGACAAAAATATAAATGTTAACAAAGAAAACCCGGACAAAGAAACGAGACTGAGAATATTTATTACAAACAATGGAGGCCGGATTCAGGTTCTGTCAGTCAATGACAAAATATATTCATATGGCATTGACAGTGATACCAAAAAGCCGGTAGATTATATAATAATTGATACCGATGGTGATGGGCAGTTTGAAAAAGTAATAAATCCAAAAGGCATATTTGGAGTCCCGGCCTGGGCATATAATCCGGAGTAGAGGCAAAGCCGCTAGATTCTCGATCCTGGATATCTGATGCGTCTTTCGGGCAGGAAAATCCCTGCATGACACCACCAGAAAAATCAAAAAGCCGTATCGGATTCCATAGCGTTAAGAAAAACAAATGAAGACATGCCCGGCAGTGGTTGCAATGTCGCAACCTAATAAAGCCAGATGTTCTATACTAAAACGATGGTAATTTACTTGCCTTGACCTGCCAGACAGTTTGTTTGGCAGATGTGTGGTTAACTTTTCTCTTTTCTTTCAAATATTCTAATCAGTTCCTGGTCCAGTAAACAGGCCTTTGTTTTCCAATAGAATTTCTCGGCAATACGGATTGCACGGTCAGGGTCGCTGCTCCACAGGTTGTTATTCCTGATTTTCTCAGACAATTGAACCAGACGGTCTGCCAGATGATCTGCTCCGTCTTTAAAATAAAAGTCTTCGTTACCGGCATCCAGTTCCAGTGTCTCCGGGTAAGCCAGTTTTTCAGGAACCAGGGGGAATGCTCCCGCCGCTGCTCCCTCAAGCACACTGATACCAAAAAACTCATGATCCGCAGTAGACACAAAGACGTCAGCCTCTAATAGGGCAGCTTCGTAGTCATGGCGCTTCTGCTGATATTCCCAACGATCTATATAATCCGAAAATTCCTGTTTCGCGGAGTTAAAGACATCAGGAACCTGTCTGAATTGCTCTCCGATAACACTTATCCTGAATTCGATTTTCCTTGCTTTCAAAATCCGCAATGACCCGAAAAGCAGAGCAGGGTTTTTATCATGTTCCCATCTTGCCGCCCAAACTATCCGCATTGGGCCGGGGATTCTCTCTCCCCTCTTCGGAAACTGGTGGATGCCTGGATACCTGACCAGGGATTTGTGCCGAATATCGTCAACGGTTTCTAACGGTTGGTAATCCGGCATACGTTTCAGGAAGTCCCGAAGTTCATCCAGGAAAATATCCTGGTGGTATGATGAGTTGAACCACACCTCTGTGGCGGCCAGGGCGGTTATTAGATTCGTCAGTGCATAATGGAAATCGAATTCCTGTGGATGCGCCACAGGGTAAGTCAATTGGTTTTCGTGAAAATAAACAACGGATGGAAGCTTTTGTATGGCTTGAGGAACCAGGCCAAGATACTCTGCAAGATTAAGCATGTCAGAACAAAAAATGATATCCCATTTTCCGCCTGTCCCTATTTTTTCGGCTGTTTGATTTGCAAGAGTAATGGCTGAATGACGCATGCGCCATTTCCATTTCCAGGGCGGCAGTTTTAAGAGTGTCCATTCGTGGCGGCTATACTGCATCCAGCCTTCCAGAAATGCCTTGTGGCTGCCGCCATAATAGGGTTCCAGTGTCAATACTTTCAGGGATTCAGTCATTTCTCTATCTGTGCTTTCGGTACAGCTTCGTTACTTCTGTGGAAGTCTGCCCGCCTGACCAATCTATTCTGGCAGGAAGCCTTCCGCTACGGATTTGATGAAATTTTTTCAGTGAAAAAGGCGATGTATCAATTTAATTTACAATTATACTACAATATTATGCCTGGAGTGTGTAAAATTACTGGTTAAAGTAAAAGATTAGAATATAAAACTGCTTTCTTGAAAGGACAACTATGTCATATAAAGCCGTACTCTTTGACCTTGATGGAACGCTTCTTAATACGTTAGAAGATATAGGTGATGCCGTAAACCGCGTTTTAGAGCTACAAGGATTTCCTGCTCACAATATGGATACCTACAGCCGGTTTGTGGGTGACGGCGCCATTAATCTTATTATTCGTGCATTACCTGAAGATAAACGAATTGATACTATTATCCACCCATGCCTTGATGCATTTCTGGAGGATTATGGCCGAAATTGGAACGTGAAGACAAGGCCTTATGATGGGATTCCGGAGCTATTAGATACACTTACTGTCCGCGGTCTGAAGATGGCAGTACTTTCTAACAAGCCACACGAATATACAAAACAGTGTATGAAAGGCTTCCTGTCAGATTGGAACTTTGATGTAGTCTTCGGGCAGCGTGATAACGTTCCCAGAAAACCCGACCCGTCTGGCGCATTGGAAATAGCAGAACAACTGAACATTGCACCGTCAGATTTTCTTTATCTTGGAGACACAGAAACTGACTTGCAAACCTCTATTGCCGCCGGCATGTTCCCTGTAGGAGCGCTTTGGGGTTTTCGATCAGCTAAAGAATTGCGGGAAAACGGGGCAAAGGTATTAATCAGAAGACCATTGGAGATTCTGAATCTCCTGGACTGAATCTGTGTCCTTTTAAACTAAATTGCCTCGTTTCGCATTATTACCTTTTCAGCACAATTTTCAAAAAAGTCATATCCGGAACCTGCCTCACCAATCAGATGTATCATCCTGGCTGCATCTGTAATTCTTACGCCGCCCAGGACGGTCACACCTCTTTTGAAAAGAGGTTCAGGGTAAACACTGGCAGTGGGACCTGCTACTACAATCTCGGTTGCTCTTTCAGCAAGCTCCAGTATAGGACCAAGTGTGTGGTTTACGAGTGTGACACCCGTAATAACAATAATATTTGCCTGAGGTATTATTTCCTCCAGGCGGTCTGCTGATTCTATTTTGAACGTATCTTCCTTGCCGACAACCTTTGGGTTTTTATCAATCACAAAAAGGTTCTTTGTAATCTCACGGATTCTTTTTATAAATGGCGGAAAGGCCCCTATCATTGCAACGGTATCTTCGCTCGTAATCTCTACCAGATCCAGGGCATTGCCGTAAGCTGAGGGTTTGTACCTGCAAGCGTCTTCTGCAAGCAAGATTGCAGAAAGCGCATTTAATGTTGCCATGCCAACGGCCGCTTTAAGGGCATTATCATCGAGGGCATAATCCATGAGCCCTGCAATTTGCATATTAAGCAGTTCTCCTGCGGCAGGCATCTTGGCATGTGATCGCGGACAACACACTGCCTCCGGTATTTCCTGAACGGGCGTGTATGACATGCCCGCATGACCGCTGCTCAATACGACCCCTGTGTAAAACACACCTATGCGGATATCTTTCGGTGTAATATCGAGTTGATTTATTACACCTGAATCCTTAATAATTTTTATCAATTCCCTCGTAATAGATTTTCTTTCATCTATATCCTGCATTTTTGTTTACACTCCTTTAAACAAAATTAACTACCCGTCCGTCAGGCGGGGAAGAATCTCTATTTGAAATTACTAAACACAAATTTAACCCCATCAATTTATAAAAGCAAATAAAATAAAACATCGAAATTACCTTGACATTGCCTATCTGCTAAAATAAACTACAGCACGTGTAAGCCTGTATAGAGACACTTCTTATAAATTAATCTTCATTAACTATTTCCAGTAAATCGAAAGAAATATGCCAGACCAAAACACGGAAACCGGAACTGTAAATACACGAAAAAGAAGATGGCCGATGATAGTTGGCATATCCATCGGCGGTGTAATCGGCGCTCTTGCCATAATAGTGTTATTAATTCCCGCTATCGTATCCTCAGGCATTGCACAAAACATAATCATAAACAACCTGGAAGCAAGCCTGAACCGTAAAGTACAGATTGATGGTATACACATGAGCTGGTCAAGCGGCCTTGACATTAAAAACATTTATATTAAAGAGAGAGAGGGCCTTCCCGGTGATACGTTTGTTAAGGTAAAGAGGATACTCATTGATATTGATTTTTTCCCGTTAATAAAAAGACAGATTAGAATAAATGATATGATAATAGACAGACCTGAGATTGTTTTACAGAAAGACAAAGAAGGTGTGTTCAATTATGCAGACATAGGCAAACCTGTAGAACCAGTACCCACACCTGAGATAATTGGGAAATCTGTTCCTGGTGTAGTCAAAAAATCAGTTGAGAAGCCGGAGTACAACCCACTGGTTATTCCGGCACTTTTATCTGATATCAAAATAAAAGCAAAAATAAGTAACGGAAAATTCACGTTCATTGACCACCAATTGCAGGAAGAGACAATCATAAGGGATTTAAATACCACTTTAAACATCGACTCTCTGGACAAGCCAATTGAGCTCAAGAGCGCATTTGACATCGAAGCAAGAGATGAAATAGAACATGCGGATATTTCCTTAAACGTTTCATTGGCAAAAGACGGAGAAATTAGCCCCGGCAATGCCAGAGGCACATTTAACATGAAAACCGGTTTTACTCAGATAACAGCAGATTTTGATATGGCGAGGTTTATGGGTGAAGGCGGCGCCGGTCTTGACTTTGTCATGAACGTAGACCTGAAAGAACTTACCAGAAAACTTGCAGGAATGCTGGGTTTGCCTAAAGGCATGCAGATAGAAGGGACGATCTCTTCAAAGATTACGGCTGAGGGGCAACTTGAAAAGTTGATAAGTATAGATGGTAATACAGAAGTAACAAACCTGTACATCTCAGGCGGACCGTTTGGTGATAAACCTATACGACAGCCAGGTATCAGGCTGTCGCAAAAGGCAGATATAGACATGGACAATGATGTAATTACAGTTCACAAAATTGGCATCGAATCAAACTTTGCAGAATTATTCCTTGCAGGCATGGCAACAGATTTTAAAAATACAAAAAAGCTAAATTTTAAGATATTCCTGAATTTAGACATTACAAAACTAATGAGCGAAATTGGCGGACTGCTGCCCGAAGATATTGAGGTTGCTGGAACCGCACAGTCAAACATACACCTCAAGGGACGGCAGGACAGACTGGAAGTAGAAGGAGAGACAGATTTGAGAAACCTGTTTGCAAAGATAGGAACAATTGGCCCTGTAAAAGAGCCGGAGATTAAAATTAAACATGATTTGATATACAACTTACAGGATAGCAATCTCGAATTAACGAATCTCAGTATGAAAACAAGCTTTGCAGAAATAAAATCTTCTGGCACTTTAAATAAGAACAAAGAAATCGACTTAAACATGCTTTTGGCGAGTGATATTGAGAAAATCACGCAGAATCTCCAAAGTATTGTATCGCTGCCTCAAGGCTTAAACATTAATGGAAAGATTGCTGCAGAAATTAATGCAAATGGCTCTGTAGAAAAAGAATTAAAACTAAGCGGAACAACCATTTTACACGATATAAATGTAACCGGAGGACCTCTTAAAGATAAGAGGATATCTAATCTTGACCTTAAGTTTATGCATACACTAGACTATAAAATCAAGGAAGATGCCGTGAATATTGAACGAATGGATATCGTATCTGATTTCTTCAAAATGGAATCAAAAGGAGGAATAGCAAGTCTAAGCAAGGAAATGAATATTGATTATGAGCTTTTCCTGAACGTGGATATGGACAAGACAACTGGTCAGTTTGCCGGAATGTTTCCTCCTGACATAAACATGATGGGGAATGGTATTGTTGAGCTGGGCATAAACGGAAAGCTGTCAGCACAAGAAAATGAGAATTTACCCGCCAGAACGACACCTCCCCAAACAGGTGCCAGTCCCCGCCAGAACAGCCTTGTCGGGCTGGCGAACGGCGGTGTCAGGCAGGCGGGCGGGTTGTCAGGCTGGTATGAACAAATAAATCTCAGTGGAAGTGTGTCTGTAGATACAATCAAATATGATGCGTATGAAATAAAAGATTTCAAATCCAGGTTCCTCCTGGATGATGGGTTTTTCACGACAAAGGATTTCGCTTTTAAATTAAACGAAGGCCCGGGCACAATATCGGCAAGCGCAAACCTTAAGGAGGAAAAACCTTCTTTAGTTTTTGATATGAAATTGTCAGACGTGTTTATTAATCAGAATATGGATTTACTTGCATACATAGTCCCGGTCCTTGCGGCGCCGGACGGCAAAATATCGGGTAAACTAAGTATGATGTTCAACGCAAAGGGCAATGGGTTGAACTGGCAGGATGATTTAAGTAAAAGCCTTAATGGGCAGGGAGAAATTGATATTAAGGACGGCTACATAAAAGGAGGCAAGATAACATCCAAAATCCTCCAGACTTTTGGTAAGGCGGAAGAATACGAATTTGATAATATCTCTACCAAGTTTGTAATTAACGATAGCAAAATATCTAACGATGATATCAGCATCAACGGCAAGGATTTTAACATTGGTTTATCAGGATGGACTTCATTCGACGGGCAATTAGAATATTCTGCAGATGCTGAGGCAGTAGGAAAACTTATAGGTGGAGATGCCAATAGAATACTCGGGGGTATGAGCAAGGGCACAAAATTGCCAATAGTAATTACGGGGACAATAAACAAACCAAGACTCGCATTTAAATGGCCAAAACCACAAGAAATTGGTAATATCCTGCAAGGAATATTAGGAAATTCAGGAGACTTAAAACAACAAACTGAAAGTACAAAAGAGCCAATACCGGCAGTGACCAAAGAAACAGAAACAGAAAAAGAAGCACAGCCGAAGAAGAAAATGGAAAATGTCGTAGATAAGCTCTTTAAAGATATTTTTAAATAATATTCATAATTTATTGCGGATACCTGTTATATTACGACTATGAACTGGCTCGATTTTACTTTGATAGGCGTTGTAGCTACCGGGACTGTCCTTGGAATATTGACAGGCCCTCTCTGGCAAATTTATCGAATTTCTTCAGTTGCACTATCTGTAGCGGCCGCTTTCTTACTCCATAATCTACTCGGACGTATCTTAAATGGCATATTCAGCCCAAAAATATCTGATGTATTAGGGTATGCAGTCACTTTCGGCGTTATCTTAATAATAACATATGCAATAGGTAATCTATTCAGAAAGTTTCTTACAATAAGGAAGTTTGGAATAAGCGGAAGAATTATTGGAGGAGGTATCTCGTTTACAAAAACGGTATTAACGTGTTATATAATTATAGCAGGTGTTGCATTTTTGGGGAACGACCAGACAGGGGAAGCAATTACCAATTCCATGATCGCAAATAAGCTTATTTCCAGGATTCCCCTGAACGTTAAAGATATGTCAATGATTGAGAAAAAAATTAGCGAGGAAAAACAAAAATTAATTACTGAGGGGAGTAATCAATGGCAAAGTTACAGAAACCGGAAAGCCCTGAACAGGGGAAAATAGAGGTAAGCAAAAAGGAACAGGCGCTGGACAGAGCGGTATCACAGATTGAAAAACAATATGGCAAAGGCACAATAATGCGTCTCGGAGCAGACGAGAAACTTGATGTGCCGGTAATATCAACAGGTTCGCTCTCTCTTGATCTAGCCCTTGGTGTGGGTGGAGTGCCGCGTGGAAGAGTAATAGAAGTCTTTGGGCCTGAATCTTCAGGAAAGACTACACTGACGCTTCATATCGTTGCCAATGCGCAAAAAAACGGCGGAACTGCCGCCTTTATCGATGTTGAGCATGCCCTTGATCCAGACTATGCAAGGATGCTGGGCGTAAACCTTGACAGCTTACTTGTAAATCAGCCGGATACAGGAGAACAGGCGCTGGAAATCGCAGAACTCTTAACGAGAAGTAACGCAATTGACGTAATTGTCGTAGACTCCGTCGCCGCCCTCGTACCAAGAGCAGAACTTGAGGGGCAGATGGGCGACTCACATGTCGCATTGCAGGCCAGATTAATGTCACAGGCGCTTAGAAAACTTACTTCTGTGATTTCAAAATCAAAGACATGCCTCGTATTTATCAATCAGATACGCGAAAAAATAGGAGTGATGTTTGGTAACCCGGAAACAACACCCGGCGGAAGAGCGCTGAAATTCTATTCCTCTGTCAGGATTGACATCCGCAGAATCGGCAGTATCAAGGATGGCGACCGTATTATTGGAAACCGGGTAAGAGCTAATGTGGCAAAGAATAAAGTCGCTGCTCCATTCAAGAAGGCGGAATTTGACATAATGTTCAACCAGGGCATTTCAAGGTCTGGCGATATTGTTGACCTTGGCGTTGAAAAACATGTAATAGAAAAAAGCGGGACGTGGTTCTCCTATGGAGACATGCGGCTGGGACAGGGGAGAGAAAATACCAAGAAATTTATCGACAGCAAGCCTGAGTTACTCAAAGAGATTGAACAGGCAGTAGTCACAAAGATGGCGGCAGACAAATGAAACCCATTGACTCATTGGATTAAACGGAGTAAAATATTTCTTAGTTAATGCTATAAACCTAAAGAAACGATATTTGAGGTGATAAGATGATTGGTATTTCAAAGCTGTATTGCGGCACCGTTGAACCTTCCGATGCACTGAGGTATGGCAGGGATTCAAACAAACTGCCTTCACACCTTTTGCAATTTTCCAGGGATAAGAAGCCCGTAGTTGTATGGAATGTCGGGCAGAGATGCAATTTAAAATGCATACATTGCTACTCTCAATCAAAGGATATTGAATATCCGGGTGAACTAAATACAAAAGAGGCAAAGGCTATGCTTGACGGCCTTGCAGAATACGGCGCGCCGGTAATTCTCTTTTCAGGGGGCGAACCTCTAATGAGAGAAGATTTAATGGAGTTAATAACGTACGCCCGTAATAAAGGTTTAAGAGCCGTTATAAGCACAAATGGAACCCTGATTACCGAAGAAAAAGCAGAAGAATTAAGAAAGTTCGGGCTTTCGTATGTTGGGATAAGCCTTGACGGTTTAAGGGAAACCAACGATAAATTTCGCGGTATTGAAGGAGCCTTTGACGATGCACTGCAGGGAATCAGGAATTGCCTGAAATTAGGGATAAAAGTAGGACTCCGCTTCACTATTAATAAAAGGAACGCCCAGGATATTCCCGGAATATTCGAACTGATTGAAAAAGAAAAGATTCCAAGGGTCTGTTTTTATCATCTGGTTTATTCAGGCAGAGGTTCCAGGTTGATCGAAGAGGATTTGACACATGAGGAAACCCGCAACGTAGTTGACCTGATTATAGACAAAACGAAGGAGTCTCATGATCGCGGAAATAAGATAGAGGTTCTGACGGTAGATAATCATGCCGACGGTCCATACATATATCAGAGATTGCTTAAGGAAGACCCAAAGCGGGCGGCGGAAGTGCTTGAACTGTTGAAGTGGAACGAGGGAAACAGCTCCGGGCAAGGACTTGCCTGTATAAGCTGGGACGGCGCCGTACACGCTGACCAATTCTGGAGAGAGTATACATTCGGGAATGTGCGTGAACGAAAATTCGGAGAAATCTGGGAGGATAAATCAAATTCTCTCCTGGCAAAACTAAAAGATAAAAAGCATTATGTTAAAGGCCGCTGTTCCATGTGTAAGTGGCTTGATATATGTGGCGGAAACTTCAGGGCGCGTGCAGAGGCATACTATGGTGATAAGTGGAAACCGGATCCTGCATGCTATCTAACAGATGAGGAAATCGGTTTACTTGTGGATGAGCCTTTAACGGTTAAATAAACTTATGAACACTTTAGAGTTTGCATACCTGATTCTCGGATGCTTAGGATAAATGGGAATTATATTTATAGTTTTTCATAATCGTAAAATCAAGCACCTAAAACATTAATCACTGATCTCTTTGGCACAAATCTTCCATATCCTTCTAAAGGGTTTCCATGACGTCAAGAGTTTAATCCCAGCTTGATCGATAATTTACGGTAGTTGGAATATTTTACATTTCTTAAGAACCTTTGGTAAATTCGATTTCGTATCGCTCAAACTCTTCCTTTTTAAAGCCATGTATTGTTGCTTCAAATGCTCTTGTTGTTCCCATATCTATATTCAATATATAAAAATCATTACTTGACACAACAGAACCATTTTTGCCATAAACCGTAATCTTAAAAAGTGAATACCTGAAATCCTTATTTGTATTATTTGTAACATTACCTTTAAAAACTGTATCATTATAGTGAGTCTCGCAAGTAACGTTTTCTATGGAAAAATTATCAGCAGCTTGTTCAAAGCTTTCAGGAATCTTTCCGGGCTGTTTTGGTGTCCTGATTGCCTCCAGAAAGATTTTTTCTTCAAGTGAGATAATCCTCTTTTCTAAAGCAAGGATTCTGAATGACAAATCAGAAATTACTTTTTCCAGAGAATCCAGTTTTTCGAGAACCTGTTGTGAATCCGAAGCGCCCAGCAAAATGAATGAAGGCGTAAAACAAAGAATGAGAAATATAAGAATTCTTTTCATGTAAATTAGCTCCTTTCCATCGCTAATTTATGGCTGTTTTGCTGAGCAAAACAAAATTATCAAATAGTATCCGGTATTTATTAAACAAGGTAAAATATTCAGTATGGAACATCCTGTTGTTTTATGCCTGCTACCTGCTTTTGGTGCAACTGTACTGCACTGTGCACACTGTGGTGGCTGAACTGTTATTCCCAACCGAAGCACTTTATGTCTTTGAATGTCTTTGTCATATCGTCAGAGGCAAGTACTAACATTTTTTCATCTTTGTATTTGACGTTTATGTCATACACAATCTCGTTTTTCTGAATATCCTTTTCAAACCTGTAATTTTGTAATTTTACAGAATTCTTCTCAAGAATACTTTTTATATTGTCCAGGAAGTGTTCCTGGCCGGAAATTAACATTTTTATCGTCGTATATTTATCTCTCTTCATTTTTCCTTCAACTTTAGGAAGTAAAATTAAGGTCGTAATTGCAATAATGGTTGTAAAGACAGCGGGCAGGATGAATCCGCAGCCTACTGCCAGACCAATACCTGAAACTATCCACAGAGACGCCGCAGTAGTCAATCCCCTTATACTTGTCCGAAATCTCATAATAGTACCTGCTCCCAGAAACCCTACGCCTGTTACAACCTGGGCCGCAATCCTGGCAGGATCTATTCTAAGAACTGAATCGCTTTTGTAACTCTGATAATTAACAAAAATATGTTCTGAGACCAGCATCATCAGGGTAACGCCTACACATAACAAGAGATGTGTCCTCAAACCTGCAGGCCTCCCCCGTCTTTCTCTCTCCCACCCGATAAATCCACCCAAAATCGCTGCAATAAGTAACTTTCCAAATACAGTACAAATATCAAACATTAGAATATCACCAATATTGAACATTTTTAACCCCTCTTTCCTATTCAAAAGCAGACAAAATATTTTAATAATTATACAAACGCAAATAAATCGTTTCAAAGTAATTTAACAATTTCAATTTATATGCACATTTGTAATAATATCCTAAGCAAACATAGCTAAATATATATAATAGTATTATATTGATTTAAGCGTAAATTACTATATTTCATTCAATTTTTGGAATAATTGGTTTTTTCTTGCATTGAATACTTTTTTTTGATAACATTCTTCCTCTATGCCAATTCCAAAATAGAAGATTGTTAACTGTAATTGAAATAAACAGTTACATATATTCTTAAACTGGAATCAAGAAAACTGTGGCCGTTATACCGGCAGCAGGCTGGCAAGAGTGCGCATATTAAAACCGTACATGCAAAAGATTTTATCAGGCGTCTGTGGGAATAGGCCGATGTATTAGTCCATATATAAACTACGGGGAAGGCTTTAGATTGGCATACTGGTGTAAATAGAAAATTACCGGAGTTCAATTAGGATGGACGAAAAGAACCGTATAGATACGTTAAATAACATAAAAATCTTTACTGGAAACTCAAATCGGGCACTTGTAAAAAGAGTGTGTGATTATCTTTCAATTCCAGTTGGTAATGCCACTGTAGGAAGATTTCCGGATGGTGAAATAGACGTCAAGGTGAATGAAGATGTTCGTGGGTCAGATATATTTATTATTCAGCCTACTTGTCCGCCAGTAAACGACAACCTTACGGAATTATTAATATTAATTGATTGTTTTAAGAGGGCATCTTCGGCCAGAGTAACTGCGGTTTTGCCCTACTATGGATATGCAAGAAAAGACAGAAAAGATGAAGGCCGGGTACCAATTACGGCAAAGCTGGTTGCAAACCTTATAACTAAAGCTGGCGCAGACAGATTACTTACAATGGACTTGCATGCAGCCCAGATACAGGGATTTTTTGATATACCGGTGGACCATCTTCTTGCATTCCCTGTCATTTCGGATTATTATAGGAAAAAAGATTTATCTAATTTTGTGGTAGTGTCTCCTGATGTGGGTGGAATAAAGATAGCAAGGTTATATTCAAACCACCTAAACATTAGACTGGCAGTAGTTGATAAAAGACGGTATGGGCCGGCGGAAACAGATGTTGGGTTTGTTATCGGTGACGTAGAAGGTAGAAATGCGATCATAATCGATGATTTAATTGCTACCGGAGGCTCTATATGCCAGGCGGCAAGGGTGTTGAAGGAAAAGGGAGCTAAAGATATTTACGTGGGAGCAACCCATCCGGTACTGTGCGGCGCTGCAGCCGAAAAGTTGGCAAACGCTCCAATTAAGGAAATAGCAGTAACAGATACTATACCTTTGAACGAACATGCAAAAAGCTTAGGCGAAAAGATTAAAGTTTTAACCGTGTCAAATCTTTTAGGCGAAGCGATAAAGAGAATACATACTAATACGTCAATTAGTTCAATGTTCACTGAACAGTAAATTATTAATTTTTCTCAGTTTTTAAAACCTTTTAAAGATAACTATAATTAATCAAATGGAAACGCAACAACTACAGGTAAAAATAAGAAAAGACACAGGTTCTCTTAAAGCACGAAAAAACAGAAAATCAGGCTTAATCCCTGCTATCTTGTATGGACACAAACAGGAAAATCTGAAGCTCCTGCTGAACGAAAATGAATTTGCCAAAGCACTTGATACCGAGGTGAAAATGGTTAATCTGACGTGGAATGGTACAGAGGAGATAGCAATTATTAAAGATGTACAATTTGATACATTCGGTAAAAAAATATTACATGTTGACTTTGTCAGGATTGCTTTAACAGAAAGAGTTACAACTCATGTACCTATTGTATTATACGGAACTTCACAAGGGGTCAAGGCTGGAGGCATCTTAGACCACGCAATGAAGGAAATTGAGATTGAGTGTCTTCCTACAGAAATCCCAAAAAATATTCGTATCAATATTTCAGAACTGGCTATTGGAAATACTGTACACATAAGTGATATAGAGCTTCCTGCAAATGCTAAAGCTTTAGGCAATCCCGACGCCATTGTTGTATCGGTCCATTTTGCTGCAGAAGAAAAGGAAACACCAGAAGAATTGGTAACCGAACCAGAAATAATAAGCGCTCGTAAACCGGAAAAAGAGGAAGAGGCAGAAAATAAGGATTGATGAAAATTGTTATTGGACTTGGAAATCCGGGGACAAAATATACAAAGACCAGGCATAACGTTGGATTTATGATTGTAGACAGATTTCTCAAAGGTTGCAATGTAAGTTTTACAAAGAAATATCGCGATGCTATCATAAGCAAATGTCTTGTTGAAGGGGAAGAAATACTTTTTGTAAAACCTCAGTTATTCATGAATTTAAGCGGTGTACCTACAAAGAAAATAGTAGAAAAACATGGTTGTAACCTGAACGAAATACTTGTAATTCTGGATGATATTAATCTGCCTTTGGGGAGAATTAGAATTAGGGAAAAAGGAAGCTGTGGCGGACACAACGGGTTGAAATCGATCTCAGATCATTTGAAAACCACACAGTTTCCCAGGTTAAGGATCGGTATCGGAAACAGTTTTTCTGAGGACACGAAGGATTTTGTCCTGGCACGGTTCACAAGAGAAGAAAATGATGCGATTCAAGACGCTTTAGACAAAGCATGTAAGGCAATAAATTATTGGATTACAACTGGAATTAGTAATTGTATGAGTATGGTTAATTAGGAGGGAAAATAATCTTGAGATTATATGAAGGTATGTTCATAATTAGTGACACTGTTGCCGGTTCGGATTGGGAAGGGACTGTCAACCAAGTACATGATCTCTTGAAAAACAGAGGAGCCGAAATCCTTCAAAGTGAAAAGTGGGATGAGAGAAAATTTGCATATAAACTTAAAGGACACAAGCGGGGGTCTTATTTACTGGTATATTTTAATGCGCCTGAAGACTCAATCTTACACATAAAAAGAGATTTGCAGCTTTCAGACAATGTTTTAAGGGCCCTGATAGTCAAGACAGATAAAATTAAAGAATCGAAATCTGAAGAAAAATCTGCTACTATTATAAGCGAAGACGCAAGCCATGCGCCGGTAGCGTCTGAATAGGGATAGTAGTGTGGTCTTCTGTACGCGGATTTAAATAAAAAGCTCTCAAGAAAAGAAATATGGCAAACCTTAACAAAGTCTTCTTAATTGGGAATCTCACCAGAGACCCTGAACTGAGATATACACCAAGCGGTACAGCAATTGCCAGTTTTGGGATTGCTACTAACAGGGAATGGAAGAGTGCAGACGGAGAGAAAAAAAAGGAAGTATGTTATGTAGACATAAATATGTTTGGCAGGCGCGCCGAAGTTATAAACGAATACTTTAGTAAGGGTAATCCCATATTTATCGAAGGACGACTGCAATTTCAGCAATGGGAAACAAAAGATGGTCAAAAGCGTAATTCCTTGCGTGTAGTAGCTGAGGATTTCCAATTTATAGGCAGTAAAACAAGAAAAGGTGAAGGGCCGGATATCTCTGATGCGACAGAGTTCAACAACAATCAATCTGCGACACCAACAGATATTAACGATGAAGAAATACCATTTTAATAGTTAACATTTATAACAACTTTAAAAAGAACTGCATTCGATGAAACGAAAATTTAAAAGAAAAAAAACCGAAGAGACATCACAAAAGAAAAAGAAATATCAAGAATTTACCATAAAATGCCGCTTTTGCAGGTCGAGAGTAGACGAGATTGATTACAAAGACATGCACTATTTGCAAAAACTTGTTGGAAGCCAGGGAAAACTACTCTCAAAAAAACGTTCAGGGAACTGCACTAAACACCAGCGCTCGGTGAAAATTGCCATAAAAAGAGCCAGGCACATGACATTGTTGTCTTGAGTTATAAGAATTTCACTTAAAGTA
>Ga0155342_1119_pt1 | contig 18474 bp, 15 predicted proteins | sample RifCSPhighO2_02_FD_106310 | JGI IMG/M metagenome (GOLD analysis project Ga0155342, IMG submission 106310) | Planctomycetes bacterium RIFCSPHIGHO2_02_FULL_40_12 | reverse complement strand
ATTTTACCTATCCCCTTAAAACTTAAAAACTTATGAAGGAGTCACACAAATTTACAAGTAGCGTATTTTATAGTTGTACCTTATCTTTGTCAAGTAAAAACATCAGTAAAAACCATTATAGAAGGTTACGTACAATTTTCTATTTTCTCCTGTATAATTTTAAATGCTAAATCTATGGCTTCATTAATCTTATCCGGAAGCTGGCCGCCGGCTTGAGCCATATCTGCGCGTCCGCCTCCGCCCCCGCCAACAACTTTTGCAATATCTTTGGCTATATTACCAGCATGAAGTCCTTTCTTTACTAAATCGTTACTCAACGAGGCTATCAACGTTACCCTGCCGTTCTCTGTTGTTCCCAAAATAATTGCCACAGAACTCAGGCTTTTCTTTAACGAGTCTACAGTCTTCCGTAAATCACCAACATCCACTCCTTCTAAAACGTCTGTTACAATTTTTACTCCGGAAATTTCCCTGGCATTAGCAATAAGATCAGAAGAATATTTCCTGGCGCCTTCCTTCTTTTTTTTCTGTACATCTTTTTTTAAATCTTTTATCTGTTGTATCAGCTCTTCGGCACGTTGAATTGCCATGTTTTCCTGAGCATCCAGAACGGCACATAATCTATCAAGCGTTTTCTCTTTTTGCGTTATCCTTGCGAGGGCTTCATTCCCTGTAATAGCTTCTATCCTGCGTATTCCTGCTGCGATTGATGATTCGCTTATAATCTTAAATAATCCTATTTCACCGGTACTGCTTACATGCGTACCGGCGCAAAGTTCCTGACTATAATCTCCAATATTTACCACCCTGACATTCTCACCATATTTTTCCCCAAACAATGCCGTAGCGCCTGCGTTCCTGGCTTTGCCTAATGTCATTTCCTCAGTAATAACAGGAGCATTTTCCATAATCCTCTCATTCATAAGCTCCTCTATCCTTGCAATTTCATCTTTTTTAATACCCTCAAAATGATGAAAGTCAAACCGAAGCCTTTCCGGAGCCACAAGGGAACCGGATTGCTCGGCATGTTGCCCTACTACTTGTCGTAGGGTGTAATGCAGCAGATGTGTTGCTGAATGATTACGCTTTATGGCTGCTCTTCGCCTTTTATCAATAACACAAGTAACGTTTTCATTTTTCTTGACCCTGCCTTTTACCACCTTGCCAATATGCACTATAATGTCATTGGATTTCTTTGTATTGCTAATCTCAACCTTTGAGTCCTTTGTTTGAACTATACCAATGTCACCAACCTGCCCTCCGGCCTCCGCATAAAAAGGAGTTTGGTCAAACACTATATGAATGTCCTGTCCTGCTTCGGCAGAATCAACCAATTGTTCATTTACAATCAATCCAATTATTTTACTTTCAGTCTCACAACTTTCATAACCCAGAAAAACCGTTTCTTTCGTTGTCTCTTTTATTGTACTTATCGGACCCTCGTCAAATATATTTCCAGTCATCTGAGTTGAAGATCTTGCCCGTTCACGCTGCATATGCATCTCCTCCTCGAACCCATTTTCATCAACAGTCAGGCCGCTCTCTTCCAGGATCGATTTTGTCATCTCGAATGGAAAACCAAAAGTATCATATAGCTGAAAAGCCTCCTGACCGGACAAAGTCTTTTGTCCACATTTGCGAAGGCCTTCCATAAGTTCATCCAGCCTCTTGTTTCCCATAAACAAGGTTTCGCGAAATCTTTCCTCTTCGTTCTTTATAATTCTTGCTATGTTTTCCCTGCGTTGCTTTATTTCAGGATATGGTTCAACCATTACATCGGCAATGATGGGGACAAGTTTGTAAAGAAAACAATCCTCTTTTCCCAATTTTAATCCATCACGAACCGCCCTTCTTAAAAGCCTTCTTTCGACATAACCCCTTCCTTCATTACCTGGCAGAACACCATCCGAGATGCAGAAGATTATTGCCCTTATGTGGTCTGCTATTCTATTCATCAACTTTCCGTTTTCAGTACGGTTATCGTATTTAACCTCAGTAATCTCAGAAATATTCTGAATTATGGGCTTAAATATATCTATCTCAAAGTTTGTGCCGACATCCTGCATAACACTGGCCATTCTTTCCAGACCCATCCCGGTATCCACGTTCTTGTTTGGTAAAGGCACAAGCACTCCTCCATCCCTTCTGTCAAACTGTGTAAAAACAAGATTCCATACCTCAACAAATCGCTCGCAGTCACAATCAGGAGCGCACTCTCCTCTTCTACACCCAACATCCTGCCCACGATCGTAAAAGATTTCAGAACACGGGCCACATGGACCATTGGGGCCATCCGAAGGGGCATTTGCAGGCCAGAAATTCTCCTTTTCTCCAAACCTGTATATCTTATCTTTCGGAATACCAATCTTCTTCAGCCAGATGTCGTAGGATTCTTCATCATCCAGGTAAACGCTAACTGACAACCTTTCTTCCGGAAGCTTCATCTCATTAAGCATAAATTCCCATGCCATCTCTATCGCCTCTAATTTGAAATAATCTCCAAAGGAAAAATTACCAAGCATCTCAAAAAAGGTGTGATGCATGGGCGTTCTGCCAACATTATCTATGTCGCCCGTCCTGATGCATTTCTGGCATGTCGTAGCCCTCTTTACATCCAACTTTCCCTTTCCCAGAAACATATCTTTAAACTGGTTCATCCCCGCTCCAGTAAATAACAGAGTTGGGTCATCTTCCGGGACAAGTGAATCGCCTGGGAATATTGAATGCCCCTTTTTCTCAAAAAAACTCAAATATTTTCTTCTGATTACGTTAGTTTCCATAATATTAGGTGATATTCTACATGCCCTAATAGCTAAATCAAGGCAAATATTACGACAAAATATTCACCGCACAAACACCTCTGGTTGCTTCTAAATACATAGAGTACATTAATTTAGCGTTGACAACATTAAATCACGGGATATAATTTTAGTCTAATCTTTAATGAAAGAGAACTAGTATATTCATTCTATTGGAATAAAAAGGAAATTAACTTGCGCAGCGATACTATTACGTGTGGGGTAGAGAGATCACCGGCAAGGGCACTGCTTTATGCAACCGGACTGACCAAGGAAAACATGGGTAAGCCGTTTATAGGTATTGCCAGCAGTTTTACAGACCTGATTCCCGGACACACCCACATGAGGCAACTGGAAAGGGATATAGAAAAAGGCATACATGCGGGAGGAGGCGTCAGCTTCATTTTTGGAGTGCCGGGTATTTGTGACGGCATTGCTATGGGACACAAGGGGATGAGTTACTCACTTGCTTCGAGAGAGTTAATCGCTGATTTAATTGAGTGTGTCACGAATGCACATTGTCTGGACGGATTGATATTGTTAACTAATTGCGACAAGATTACGCCCGGTATGCTTATGGGCGCCGCGAGAATAGACGTTCCTGCTATCGCAGTAACGGCTGGGCCTATGATTTCGGGCCGACTCAATATGAAGAGACTCTCTCTGGTTCGTGATACTTTTGAGGCCGTCGGCAGAAAGCAGAAAGGCGAGATCAGTGAGGAAGAATTAGAATCCCTTGAAAAGGAAGCATGTCCGGGCCCCGGCTCGTGTCAGGGCTTATATACGGCAAACACAATGGCCTGTGTAACGGAAGCGCTGGGAATGTCACTGCCGGGATGCGCCGCATCCCTGGCAATTTCTGCGGAAAAAGACAGGATCGCCTATAAAAGCGGAGAGAGAATAGTTGAGTTAGTAAGAAAAGAGATAAGCTGCAGGAAAATTATGACTAAGGAAGCCTTTGACAATGCAATCCTGATTGATATGACGCTTGGAGGCTCAACGAATACTTGTCTCCACATTCCCGCAATAGCCAATGAAGCCGGTATCGAAATTGAATTGGACAGATTCGATGAAATCAGCAGGAAAGTGCCCCAGATTACTAACCTTAGGCCAGGTGGTGAGCACTTCATGGAAGACCTTTTCTATGCAGGCGGTATTCCGGCTGTAATGAAGAGGCTTGAGGACATCATTAATGATTGCGCAACCGTCAGCGGATACAGTACAAAAGAGATAACAAAGCAGGCAATTGTATATGACAACGATATTATAAGAACAAAAGAGAATGCCTATAAACAAGAAGGCGGTATTGCAGTGCTTCACGGAAACATAGCGCCAGATGGCGCCGTAATTAAACAAAGCGCAGTATCCGGCAGTATGATGGTTTTCAAAGGCCCCGCCAAAGTATTTGATGGTGAAGAGGAAGCTATGCAGGCAATCATGGACAAAAAGATTCCTAAAGGGTCAGTAATGATCATAAGATATGAAGGCCCCCGTGGAGGCCCGGGAATGAGAGAGATGTTGTCGCCCACTGCGGCGCTTGTTGGAATGGGTTTAGATAATTCTGTTGCCTTAGTAACAGATGGACGTTTTTCAGGCGGCACAAGAGGCCCCTGCATCGGGCATGTCTCTCCGGAAGCAATGGTTGGTGGCCCATTAGCCCTGATAGAAGATGATGATGAGATAGTAATTGACATTCCAAAACGCAAATTATATGCTGTATTAACGGACATTGAACTTGACAGACGCCGTACAAAATGGACACCACCCCCAATGGAAGTAACCAGTGGCTACCTTGCCAGGTATGCCAAATGCGTAACATCAGCAGATAAGGGCGCGGTGCTCCGGGATTAGCAGACAAAATGGAATTCCCAGTCACACAAACCTCTGCTTAAAAACCCTTTGCAAAATTACCCGGTAGTGTAATGGCAACACTAGAGATTTTGGTTCTCTCATTGGAGGTTCGAATCCTCCCCGGGTAACCATTAAAAGTGAAGAATATCCATAATTTAAAGATATTTACCTTTGACATTACGTATTAATGTTATAGAATGAAGCATCTTACTATTAAGGATAACTACTTTTTCTTACCGTCCTTAATAGCATAAAATATTAGCGAAATGCTAACGCTATGAATGTATTATTAATATATCCTGAATTTCCAGATACATTTTGGAGTTTCAAACACGCACTTAAGTTTATACGCAAAAAGGCATCCTTCCCGCCACTTGGTCTACTGACTGTTGCCGCAATGCTGCCAGCAGAGTGGTCAAAACGCTTAGTAGACGTCAATGCAACAAAGCTTACGGATAAAGATCTGAAATGGGCGGATTACGCATTTTTCAGCAGCATGGTCGTTCAGCGAAAATCTGCTCATCAACTCATCAGACGGTGTAAAGAAGCAGGCGTCAGGATTGTTGCCGGAGGCCCATTATTTACAAGTGAGCATGAACAGTTTAAAGATGTTGACCATTTTGTGCTCAATGAAGCAGAGATAACCTTACCCCCTTTTCTGGAAGACCTGAAAAACGGTTGTGCCAAGCCAATATACACGACGCCTGAGTTTGCTGACATTCGGGAAACTCCTGCCCCTTTATGGGAATTAGCAAATTTGAAAAGGTATGCCTCTATGAGCATACAGTACACAAGGGGTTGTCCGTACCAATGCGAGTTTTGTGACGTAACTGCATTATTCGGGCGCCGCACACGAACCAAAACAACCGCCCAAATCATTGCCGAACTGGATACTTTCTATAGACTGGGGTGGAGCGGGAATGTATTCTTCGTTGATGACAATCTTATCGGAAACAGAAAAAGCCTGAAGAAAGAACTGCTGCCGGCATTAATAAAATGGCAAGGTAATCACACCGGAGTCACGTTTAACACCGAAGTATCCATAAACCTGGCCAAAGATGAGGCATTAATGCAGATGATGTTCGAAGCGGGATTTCACACTGTATTTGTCGGAATCGAAACACCTGATACAGCCAGCCTGGCCGAATGCGGCAAAAAACAGAACAAGGACCGTGACTTAGCCGAAGATGTGCGGATAATCCAGAGAGCAGGATTGCAAGTACAGGCAGGCTTCATTGTAGGATTTGACAATGATACGCCATCTATTTTCCAGAGACAAATTGATTTTATCCAGAAAACCGGAATTGTAACGGCAATGGTAGGTCTGCTTCAGGCTCCGACCGGAACAAGACTGTACGAACGCCTGAAAAAAGAGGGACGCCTGCTCGGACGAATGACTGGTGACAATGCAGACGGTTCAACAAATATTATTCCCAACAACAACATGGACCCGGACATATTTCGGGAGGGGTATAAAAAAATATTGCGTCACATATACTCCCCTGAAAATTATTATAAGCGTATTATAACGCTCTTCAAAGAATATAAGTCTCCAAAAATTAGGGGCAAAATTAAATTTGAACACATTATAGCGCTGCTTAGTTCCATCTACCGTCTCGGTATTTTAGGTAAGGAACGCTTTCAATTCTGGAATCTCATGTTATGGACAACTTTTCATCGCCGCGAATTGTTTCCACTGGCTGTTACTCTTGCAATTTATGGCCACCATTTTCGCAAAGTCAGCGAACTGCACGTCCTTTGAACACCCGTCAGTACTATCAAAACATGCTCTGGAGTTTCTTCCATCTACATAAATAATTAGTAACTGCCGTGTCCTCCAGCTTCGTATGGCCCTGAACAAGTGTGTCAAGCCATAAAACATTCCGTATTAACTATATGCTACTTGCAAATTACGTCACTGGAAAGGAAACTGGTTTTTATTTGACTCTATAAAATACGTGTGCTACTATTTTTAATCGGATGTTTCAATAACTTTATATAACAAAAGAACTTGTAATATGTTTTAAATAAAAATATCCTTATGAAGATCGCTTATTTTGATTGTTTCTCCGGCGCCAGTGGTGACATGATACTGGGGGCACTGATAGATGCTGGATTCAACTATGAAGAACTCAATGAAGAACTCAAGAAACTGGGCATAGACAATTATGAGCTTGATTCTAAAAAAGTTCTTCGGTCTGAAATTACGGGAACAAAGTTTGACGTATTAATCAAAGAAGATAAAATAGACAACGAACATAATAGGAAAAGAACCCTCAAGGATATATCCGGGATTATTAACAAAAGTACGCTAGGCGAGGGTGTAAAAAGAGACAGCATTAAAATCTTTGAAAACCTGGCAAAGGCGGAAGCAAAGGTACATAACACTTCGCCGGAAGAAGTTCATTTTCACGAAATTGGCGCTATTGATTCAATTATAGATATAGTAGGGGCTGTTATTGCCATTCATGGCCTTAAGATTGAAACCATATACTTTTCACCAGTACGGACGGGCACCGGATTTGTAAAATGCAATCATGGACAGTTCCCAATCCCTGCGCCGGCAACTGTGGAACTATTAAAGGGACATCACGTAATAGGCACGGATATACAACGTGAACTCATAACACCTACCGGAGCAGCTATTCTAACCACATTAGGCGTAAACGTAGAAATGTGCCCGGAGATTATGCTTTTACAAATCGGATATGGCGCAGGCAGTCATGAAATCCCACAGATTCCAAATCTCTTAAGAGTAATGATTGGCGAAACAATCACAGCAAATGAACAAGATGAAGTCTGGATGGTGGAGACAAACATTGACGATATGCCAGGAGAACATTTTGGTTACTTACTGGAAAAGATATTAGATGCCGGAGCGCTGGACGGTTACATAACACCGGTGCAAATGAAAAAATCCCGTCCTGGAACCCTCATCAGCATTATTGTAGATGATGCGAATCTGTCAAAAGTGGAGAGAATAATATTCGAACAGTCTACTACATTTGGCATCAGGAAATATAAGGCAAACCGTAAGAAGCTATACAGGAAGTTTGTTGAAGTAAAGACCGAATACGGCATGATTAGAGTAAAGATAGGCATGCTTAATGGATGCATTAAAAATATTTCTCCCGAACATGAGGATTGCAGAAAGATTGCAGATGAAAGAGGGCTTCCGTTAAAACTGGTATATAATGCGGCTATGAATGCTGCTCAGTCACTTGAAAAAAATTAAATTAAGGAATCAACACTAGCGGAAACCTGCCCATCAAACAAACTGTCGGGTAAAAAGGTTTCCGCTACGTCTTAATTCAATGACATTGCTGCTGACAGGCAGGAAAGTTAGCGGCTTGTCTGCATGCGTACACACACAGGCGAGTTGAAAGGAGCTAATTTATTATGAAACACATAATATCTGTTTTAGTTGAAAACAAGGTCGGCGTACTGTCTCGCATCACCGGCTTATTCAGTAGCCGGGGGTTTAATATTGAAAGCCTGGCCGTTGGAGAGACTGAAAACATGGCCATATCCAGAATGACAATTGTCGTTAGCGGAGATGAATCAATATTGGAACAGGTTCGAAAGCAGTTAGGCAAAATCATAGATACGATTAAGGTAACGGATTTTACAGGATCTGATTATGTTGAACGAAACCTGATGCTTATTAAGGTAAACGCAACACAGGGGAAAAGAAGTGAAATTATAGAGTTGGTAGATGTCTTTAGAGGAAAGATAATAGATATTGGGCAAAAAGACATGATCGTTGAAATATCAGGCCCTGAAGACAGGCTCGAAGCCGTGTTAAATCTGCTTAGACCATTCGGTATAAAGGAGGTTGCGCGTACAGGCAGAATTGCCATGAACCGCGGGCCGAAATAGGATTATTTGATACAGTGCGCAGAGAAAACCGGGACAATCTCAACAATGGTTGATTATAAAAAGATTTTAATCAAAAACGGAACTGTTCTTGATATTGCAAATAAAAAGACAGGAGTGTTTAACGTTTTGATTGATAGCTCCAGAATTAAGAAGATTAGTCCAAATATTGAAGATAAAGACGCTTTAATTATAGATGCTAAAGATAAATTAGTAGTTCCCGGCCTTGTAGATGTGCATGTCCATCTCAGGCAACCGGGACAAGAGTATAAGGAAGATATTTATACAGGATCATGCGCTGCCGCAGCAGGTGGTTTTACTACTGTTATCGCAGAGCCAAACACGTATCCTCCAATTGATACTCCGACACGTCTTATTCATCTTTTAAAAATTGCCAAGAAACAGAGCATAGTTAATTATTATTCAAAATCAGCTACTACAGTAGGGTTGAATGGGTATAGATTAGTTGATGTCGAAAAATTAAAATTTGCCGGCGCCAGGGCAATCTCTGATGATGGACACCCTGTCGCTGGAAACAGATTAATGTTTAATGCACTTAAAAAGGGAAAAGAGTTTGATATTTTAGTTAATCCTCACTGTGAAGAATCAGAATTATACCGCAGGAGACAAAAAGAGAAAGAAAAGGGCAAAAGAAAATCACCTGATACTATTACGAATCCACCGTATACAGCAGAAGGCCGTTTTGTTATGCGTGATATTGAGTTGGCCGAAAAGACTGGCGCCAGAATCCACATTTCCCATGTCAGCCTTGCTCAATCTGTAAACGAAATTGCTAAAGCAAAAAAACGAGGCGTAAATGTAACCGCAGAGGCAACGCCACATCATCTTTTGTTAAGTGAAGAAGCAGTAAAAAAGTTTGGTACTAATGCTAAAGTCAACCCTCCGTTGAGGTCAAAGGCAGATGTTGAGGCGGTAAGGCGGGGATTAGCTGATGGCACCATTGATATTATTGCCAGCGATCACGCTCCGCATTCGGCAAAAGAAAAAAATCTGCCTTATGATAAGGCTCCTTTTGGGCTTATCGGTTTAGAGACAACTTTGGGTTTAGTTCTAACATACCTGGTTCGTCCGGGTATTTTAACACTGCAACAGGCAATTGAAAAAATGACTATTTTGCCGGCTAAAATTTTTGGATTGGATAAATTTGGGGTAGGCAGTTTAACACAGGGAACTAAAGCGGACATAACGGTAATTGACATGAAGAAAAAATGGAAGGTTGACGTTAATAAGTTTTTTTCGAAAGCAAGAAACTGTCCATTTGACGGCTGGAAACTTCAAGGCAAAGCAATACTGACAATAGTCGGTAATAAGATTGTAATGAAAGACGGTAAAATAATAGAAAACATTTAATATAACCATCTCTATGGACGGTCACGATTGTCAACAGTAGCGGAAACCTTTTTACCCGACGGTATGTTTGGCGGGCAGGTTTCCACCGCTATGGGCTTGGTAAGCAAAAAGAGTTACTACTTCAATTATAGAAAGGAATGACATGACAAAGATTTATACTGATAAAGATACTAATCTCAAAACTCTGAAAAGTAAAAAGATTTCAATAATCGGCTATGGCAGCCAGGGGCATGCTCATGCACAAAACCTTCGTGACAGCGGCCTCAAGGTTATAGTTGGACAGAGAAAAGACTCTCCAAATTACAGTTTGGCAGTTAAGCACGGTTTTAAACCTGTGTCCGCCGACAAGGCTACACAACAGGGTGATCTGATTGCGATACTGATACCTGATGAATTGCAGGCAAGTGTTTATGAAAAGGAGATTAAACCTCATTTGAAAAAAGGTAAAACACTTTTATTCTCACATGGTTTCAATATCCATTTTGGCCAGGTTGTCCCTCCAGACGATATTGACGTAATCATGGTTGCCCCGAAAGGGCCGGGACATCTGGTAAGAAGCGAATATGTCAAAGGCGGAGGTGTGCCGTGTTTAATGGCTATCCATCAAAATCTTTCAAAGAACGCAGATAAAGTCGCCCTGGCGTACGCCGGGGGTATTGGGGGTGGAAGAGGAGGCGTTCTGGAAACGACTTTTGCAGAAGAAACAGAAACAGACCTTTTTGGTGAACAGGCCGTATTGTGCGGCGGGGCTTCTGCATTGGTCAAGGCCGGATTCGAGACGCTTGTCGAGGCAGGATACCAACCGGAATTAGCGTATTTTGAATGTATGCATGAACTGAAACTCATAGTAGACCTTTTCTACCAGGGCGGCCTGACATACATGAGGCATTCAATCAGCAATACTGCTGAGTTTGGAGACGTGACAAGAGGGCCAAGAATAATCAATGAAGAGACAAAAAAAGAGATGAAGAAAATACTTTCTGAGATACAAAACGGCAGTTTTGCCAGGGAATGGATTCTTGAGAATAAAGCCGGCCGTCCAATGTTTAATGCGCTTGTCGCAAAAGACAAGAATCATCAGATAGAAAAGGTTGGCGCAAAATTGCGTAAACTCATGAAATGGATTCAGTCAAAATAAGTTGTAGGGGCGTATTGCAATACGCCCCTACATGAAAAGGTTTTTATGTCAAAAATCATAATATTCGATACTACTTTAAGAGATGGGGAGCAATCTCCTGGCGCCAGCCTAGACCCAAAAGAGAAACTGCAGATAGCAAGACAACTCTCTATCCTGAATGTTGACGTAATCGAAGCCGGATTCCCAATAACATCAGAGGGCGATTTCCAGTCTGTAAGTAATATTGCAAAGGAAATACAGGATGTTAGTATTTGCGCTCTCGCGCGGGCAGTTGACAAAGATATAGAATGCGCGGCCAAAGCGCTTAAGGCAGCCAAAGCGCCCAGGATTCATGTATTTCTTGCAACATCTGAAATTCATCGAAAATTCAAACTTATAAAGGCAAAGGAAGAAATCATAAAGACTGCCGTCAAAGGCGTAAAACACGCAAGAAAATATGTTGACGATGTAGAGTTCTCTCCTGAAGATGCGTCAAGGACAGAACCGGATTTCCTTGTAGAAGTTGTAGAGGCCGTAATAGATGCGGGAGCAACGACCGTTAACATACCGGACACTGTAGGATATGCGGTGCCAGAACAATATGCATCCTTGATAGAAACCCTTAAAAATAATGTAAAGAATATTAAAAATGCCGTTATAAGCGTCCACTGCCACAACGATCTTGGTCTGGCAGTCGCTAATTCACTCGCAGCCATAAAGGCAGGCGCCACCCAGGTAGAATGCACCGTAAACGGAATCGGAGAAAGAGCGGGCAATGCGTCACTCGAAGAAATTGTTATGGCGCTTAAGACAAGGAAGGACTTCTTTGGACATACCACCCGTGTAAGAACAAAGGAAATAATCGCCACAAGTAAGATTGTCAGCGGTTTGACAGGATTACAGATACAAAGAAACAAAGCAATAGTAGGAGAAAACGCATTCGCACACGAATCAGGCGTGCATCAGGACGGTGTTCTGAAAGAAAGGACGACTTACGAAATCATGAAGCCGGAAGAAATCGGTCTGCCAAGGACCAAAATCGTCCTTGGTAAGCTTTCCGGCAGACACGGATTTAAGAAACGTGTCAAGGAACTTGGTTATGATCTGCCTGATGAAGAACTTGAACGCACATTTCAGCAATTTAAACTCCTCGCTGACAAAAAAAAGGTAATCTATGATCAGGATATAGAAGCATTAATTCAGGATGAGAAATCAGAAACGCCGCATCTTTATGAACTTAACAGTTTAAGTATAAATTGCGGGCCTGTGCCGACAGCCAGTATAACGCTTCGCATCGGGAAGGACAAAATTCTGGCCGATTCAACAAAAGGCGACGGGCCGATTGACGCTATTTTTAAAACAATCGATCTGCTGACCGGGATAAAAGGCACGCTTCTTGATTATAGTGTCAGGGCGGTAACGAGTGGAAAGGATGCCTTGGGAGAAGCCAGTGTCGAAGTGGAAGTCAAAGGCAATAACTATAGAGGCCGCGCAGTGAGCACAGACACAATAGAAGCAAGCGCAAAGGCATATTTGAATGCCATTAATAAAGTTGCAATAAAACATCGCAGAAAATGAGCATTTTTAAAAACGTCTGCCTGTTAAAGGCTCCTCAGAAAATAGACATACCCTACGGTTTGATACTTTCAGATATAACCGAAGTCTGCTATCTTGCCGGTATGGTAAAAGATGATGTAGACACAATAACAATTCCCGTTGACACTTATGCATCAAATCCCGTACGTGATTTTGAGAGATACCTGAGACGCCATCCCGCAGACATGATTGGCATCTCATCAATGACTGGCGCTTATACAAATGCCCTGATATACGCAGAGATCGCCAAGAGACACAATTTATATGTAGTCCTGGGTGGTTATCATCCAACAGCGCTTCCGGGTGAAGTGCTTCAATCCCGGTACATTGACGCAGTAATCAGGGGAGAGGGTGAACTTACATTCAAGGAACTTGTCAATAACGGCCCATCAAAAGACATTAAAGGATTGTCATTCAAGGACAACGGCAATGTAATTCACAACCCGGACAGAGACATTATCATGGATCTCGACAGCATTCCACAACCACTACGCGAAATAAGGCCAAAAAGATTCGGGAATAAAGGAGCCGACTATCTATTCGATACCGTATTCACGTCAAGAGGCTGCAGGATAAAGTGCTCTTTTTGTTCAAATGATATGGTAAATAAAAGCTGGCGGCACAGAAGCCCTGAAAACGTGATTGAGGAACTCAAGATGATACACACCACAAAAAAGCGTAAGATACTGAAGATTTGGGATGCAAACGTGTTAACAGATGTTGACAGGATGGAAAGAATTGTTGATCTGATGTCAGAAAATAATCTGACCAACTTCAAAATATGGACAGAAAGCAGAACCACGGACATTATCCGGGCGGAACGCATAATGCAAAAGATGCATGACATTGGCCTGAGGCATGTAAGCCTCGGAATCGAAAGCCCGAATATGGAAACATTGAAAAGGATAAGAAAAGGCACAAACCCTCAAACCTGTGAAAAGGCCATTAAAATATTGAATGACCATAAGATAAAAGTACAGGGTTATTTTATAATCGGCCACCTTCATGAAACAGTTGAAGACATAAAGAGGTATCCCGAATACGCTAAAGAAGTGGGACTGAAACAAGCCGTATTTATGGTAATGACCCCATATCCCGGAACCGGCATCTACGGGGAATACAAGAAGGAAAACGCCATTAATAGCTATAACTGGAATATGTACAATAACTTTGGTACCGTAGTAGCGCCCAACAACATAGACCTGAATACCCTTAAGAAAATGCTGGCATATTGTAACGGAAAGTTTTACGGCATAGACTCTTCTTCCCGTCAACGCACCATACTGGGCACAATACTTGAAGCGGTATACCGGTTGATAAACGTTGCCGTTATCGAGAAAAATGATGACAGAAATAGCCTTGGGGATTTAAAGAACTATATGTTTGAATACCTTCATGCCCTTGTGGGAGGCGAGATAAAGAATGCCAGATTCAGAGATACCAGGCTGTTAAAGTACCTGGGTAGAAAGGTCATTTTCAGGTTCTTTCACTCAAACGGCAACAGCGTTGATTTTAAGTTTACGTTGAACGGAAGCTCGGCGGATTTATCAATAACCGATAGTAAAAAAGCGAATGGTTACAGATGCATATCTTTTTACCTGGATGATATTCTCGATTTTGAGGAACATACACCTCTTAAAAGGATTGTCGCTTTAGCCAGCAGGTATGACATAGCACGAGCAAATAAGATCAAAAAACCCGTAATATTCTTAAAACTTGCCACAAACAGAAATTTCATAGCAACATTATTTAACCTTACAACGTTTTTGACAAAAACCATCATCAGAAGCTTATTGCAGAGATCTCGGATATAATTATAATATATCAGGTTGTATTACCTTAATTAATAATTAATTTGAAGGGGATGAAATGAGAGGAAAAGTCTTAGCAGTAACACAATCATTGATTAAGATTAAGTTGACGTTGTTTCTAATAATTGGGTTAGCCCTGATTAGTGGATATACGGACAAAGTCATCGGAAGTGAAGAAGGAAAAAAGACCGTCGTAAAAAAAGATGATAAGATTAAAATCCATTATACAGTGAGCCTTAAGGATGGCACCGTATTTGACAGATCAAAAGAAGGAAACCCATTGGAATTTACGGTCGGAAGCGAGCAGATGCCGCGCGGGCTTGACCAGGCGGTAATAGGGATGAAACTGAATGAGAGAAAGAATGTCACCGTAGAGCCAAAAGACGCTTACGGGAAGCGGAACGAAGACCTGGTAATGAAATTTGACAAAAACAAACTACCCAAAAATCTTGAACCCACCATAGGCATGGTTGTAAAAATAGAAAACATACCGGGAACAATAGTTAACGTAGACGAAAAGCAGATAATCCTTGACGGCAACCACCCCCTGGCGGGAAAAGATGTCGTATTCGACATAAAGGTTGTTGGTATTGAGTGAGTTAGATAAAGGATTTTTTTGAGTCAAGCAATTACGTTACAGAATTACAACAATATTATCACCTTCTTTTAACAAGACAAATCAGGTGAATGAAGATATTAAAAGATATTCATAAGAGACTGATTAGGTTTACAAGGGAACGGTTGAAACATATCCAAACTGAACATCCAGAAATGTCTGGTCAGATTGAAAAAATAAGTGAAACTTTGCTAAATCCTGATAGAATTGTTAAGTCATGAACTGACCCTGAGGTGGAATTGTTTTATCGAAATTACGATGCTACACCTGTTACGAAGAAATCTTTATGTGTTGTTGTTAAAGTTTTAACTGACGATTTTTACATTGTAACTGCTTATTTCACAGATGCGATAAAGAAAGGTGATGTATTATGGGAAAGAAAGTAAAAGTATGGTATGACAAAAAATCTGATTACCTTGAGGTAATCTTTGAGAAAAAAGAGGGTTACTTCAAAGAGACGGAACACGACGCAGTAATGGAAAAAGTTGATAAAGATGGAAACGTGATTGGTTTCTCTATACTAAAAGTGAGCAATTTGAGCGGAACAAAACCACTTCTAGTCACTCTTTAGAGCTACATAACCAAATCCAAAAAGGGGAGCAGGGTCAAACCTTCATATTCCAATTGACAATCAATGAGAAATAGATGGAATGGAAAACCATTAATTATTGAACAATGAAGGCTTGACCCCAAATACCGCCAATTATTCCTCTTTATATATTCTATGACAATTGTCACAGGCCTGTTTCACTTTTTCATATTCGATGTTCAGTTGGTCCGTTTCTTCTGCCTCGGCAGCTTCCACCAGCTTAAGCGTACTAAGGTGGTACTCGGAATCAAACATAACAAAATCTATCGGTAGTTCTTGCTTTTTTCTTCCTGTTAAGACTACGGGTAGTATTTTTCCCAACTGCCTGGCATGTTTTCTTATTTTCTCCCAATTCTGCTTTCTGATCGCTACCGCTAAATCGTCATAATAATCTTCAAGGTCATTCATGTACAATCTAAATCTTATTTTACTCTCAAACTCTAATTTGGTAACAATACCTTCCCCCTCAGAAACAGGTTTTTCAGCCTTTCCACATGAAAGAACAAAAAGCAGCATAAACGCTATGATTATAACGTTAGCGGGCAAAAACGATTGCTTATATAACAGAAATACTGCTTTAAAATGGCTAAGGTTTTTACTTATTATATTTTGCTTCCAAAATTCTATCATGGTGAAACTTCTCCTCTTATTAATGATTTCTAAATAATTTAATTGATTCTACTTAATTGACATTCACATTTCAATTATTTGCTTATTATTATATAGAATTCATTAAAGTCTTGCCAGAGTATTTGGCATAGTCTATATTAGTTTACGTTGAAAGACCTGAATCACGGCAAAGAAGAGGGTTTCCAGTGCAGGAAACTCTTTGCATGTTCCCGAATGGTTTACAAGAAATTTCCCATCAACTTCCCTGGATGGTGAACTCTGGACAGGAAAGGAGCAATTTTCAGAACTTGTAAGTATCGTTCGACGAGAGAACGCTAAAGCCGGGTGGGAGAAAGTCCGTTACCCGATCTTTGATGCTCCTCAAATAGAAGGGGGCTTTGAAAAACGTCTCGATTTTGCGTGTCGTTGGTTTCTGGAACATCCAAACCAGTTCGTTGAAGTGTTGGAGCAGCAAATATGCGAAGGCGGGGAACATCTGCGAAGAAAGCTCAGTGAAATCGAGTCTCATGGAGGTGAAGGTTTGATGTTGAGAGGTCCTGATTCTCCGTATACAATCGGGCGTTCCTACAATTTATTGAAAGTAAAAACATATGAGGATGCAGAGGCGACAGTCATCAGGCACATTTCAGGCTCTGGAAGAAATGCAGGTCGTCTCGGGTCGCTGTTGGTGGAGCTGCCGAATGGAATTCAATTTGCAATCGGAACAGGCTTTTCTGATCAGGAACGAGACAATCCTCCTCCTGTCGGAAGCACTATTACCTTTAAGTACTATGGTTTCTACAAATCCGGCATCCCAGGTTCGCTTCCTTTCATCGTGTCAGGGAAGAGTTTTGAAGAGAAAGATTTTATGGATCTCATTTATACTGCAATAGATAGTTCTATTGTATCGTATTCGACACGCGGTGTTACTTCTTTGCGTCCAACCTTCTTTCGTTCCAAATCAATAAGATTAAGTGATTCTAATATCGTTATATCTACTGTAATGCTCTTGATGTCTCTTTTGGCCAATCTTGCAATGCATTGAATGCTTTCGGGTTGTTTTTCCTTAATCAGGTGTAATAATGACAGTCTCATCGGCGTTAATGCCTTTCGAAATCCTTTAATACTCTCAAAATAAATCGCTTTCTCCCCCTTTACTTGTTTTCCAGCCTCTATCATGTTACCGGTCTTTACAAAGTCGTTTAAGACACCTATTGCGCTTCTTACTCTCCTATCTTGACGCTTTTTCGTTTCACAGTTCACGCTCTTTATAATGCCTGTGATAACCCTAGCCTTCACCATTATCATAACCGATAACTCGTTTGTTCTTTACAATGTAAGCGAGAGAGTATTTATCTATTGACCATATAGTATCTTCACAATATATTATTGTCTTATGCGCATTTTCAATACAAGGCAAAATAATCAATCATTTAAGTGTAAGGAAACAGAGAAAATATGGCAAGGTAAGTTTATCAGGAATTTTCCCAAAAAGAGCTTTGCGAAGGTTACGTTTACTTTTTGCTGCTGATTGTTGTTGCCGGACGTTTCGAGGCGGCAGCGGCACAGCTTTCTGTACTATACTTAAGTGGGACAGAAAGAACGCATTTTATAAAATCCTACCTGCCCGAATAGGTGCAGGCGGGCCTGCCCGAATGACTCGTTCCCGTCCCCGCCAGAATGATAGTCGGGCTGGCGAACGGCGCCCCCGCCCGGACATGCCGTTCGGACGGGTAGACGGGCGGGCAGGCGGGTTAGCTAACATACCAGGAGTTAAGGCTTTAGCCTTTTATTTCCTCACATGTTAAAGAAATCGAAAAATCACAGTTTATAACCCTGTTGAGTATATCTTAATATGGTCGAATATATTCATACTTATGAGAATGTCCTCTGGTGGCTGGCCGTGGCGTCAATCATTACCTTTGTTTCCACTTTGATTGTTGTTCCTAAGTTGGTAGTTCGAATCCCTTCTGACTATTTCTCTCATAGAGAGCGTAATAGGATGCCATATTCTGATCATCATCCTGTAGTACAAGGTATATTGTTGATAGGGAAGAATGCTCTCGGATACGTATTCATTGTTGTTGGGATTGTCATGTTGGTTCTACCAGGACAAGGCTTATTGACGATTGTAATCGGGATAATGCTGCTGAACTTTCCAGGCAAGTACAGGCTTGAGAGGTGGCTGGTCATCCGTAGACCGGTACTGCGAACCATCAATTGGCTTCGTCGACGTTCAA